>Ga0209189_1000060_pt1 | contig 95606 bp, 133 predicted proteins | sample C_130820_EF_Meta_FD_187308 | JGI IMG/M metagenome (GOLD analysis project Ga0209189, IMG submission 187308) | Freshwater microbial communities from Lake Croche, Canada to study carbon cycling - C_130820_EF_MetaG (SPAdes) (version 3) | ecosystem: Environmental > Aquatic > Freshwater > Lake... | reverse complement strand
GTAGACTTACCGAGGCAAAGAATGTCAAAACTTCTGCAGATACCGCAGTTCGTGAGGCGCAGGAGGCGCTGAATAATGAACGTCTGAAGAGTGTTGAACCCACAGAAAAGATCCGGGAGCTCGAAAAACTAATTGAAGAGGCAAAGAAGGTCCTAACTGATGCAAATGCTGCAGTTCTTGAGGCGCAGGCCAAGCTGGAATTTGAACAAGTGAAAAGGGCAGCTGAGGCCGCTACTCAAAAGGTCAGGGAGCTCGAAAAACAAATTGAAGATGCAAAGAAGGTCCTAACTGATGCAAATACTGCAGTTCGTGAGGCAACAACGGATGCTCCAAACACCAAAAGGGTAGTTGATGAGGCCACCCAAAAGGTCGTGGAGCTCGAAAAACAACTTACCGAGGCACAGAAGATCCAAACTTCTGCAGCTTCCGCAGTTCTTGAGGCGCAGGGCAATCTGGAAGTTAGACGACTGCAAAGAGCAATCGAAGGCGTCACAGAAAGTTTGAAAGATACCGAAAGTAAATATGCAGAGAGAAACGCCGACTTACGTGCTGCAAAAGCCCTAGTTCGTGAGTCACAGGAGGCGGTGGACGCCGAAAAGGCAAAAATAATACAAGGTGTAAAAGAAGCAGAAGCGAAAGGCCGTCAGGCATCATCATTCAGAGATACTTTTAATAAAATATACCAAGAAAACCCACCGTCTAGTCATCTTTTCAGGCATTTTAGTGGCGAGACTTCTTGGGTAAAAATTACAAAAGTGACTGAAGGTGACAGAGGTGAAAATTCAGATGGCACTGTAAAAGATATACATGACCCAGCATATGCAGCTGGGAAAATAAGATTAATGACACGTGCAAAAACTGCTTTTGGTTCAGCTATAACTGCACCTTTTCGTGCATTGTCACAGGGTGCTAAAATTGTTGCTGATGCTATGCATGTGTTAGAGTCATTTGTTACTGCAGTAGGAGTATATGGTCTACGTGCATTAGTGGGAACTGATGCCGTGACTGGAAAGTTAAAAAAAACACCGTTTACATTTGGTTTAACGTACACTGGTAAATCACTCAGTACAGCAATGAACGCTATGGATTATATGCAAGTTGCGTTTACATTTACAGATGCATTTTTCTTTGGAACAAATTTTCCATCTGAGTCTGAATTATTGAACAGTAGTACTATTCAAAATATATTTATTTTTTCCATATTTGCACAAACACAAGCTTTTAATGAATACAATACAAATGTAATAAAAGCAAATAATATGCTAGCAAATAGCTATAATCAATTACCATACGCACAATACCCTGTTATTGCGGGACCTCTCGATGTACTTGGTTTTTATGATATTAATAACTTGCCGACAAGGCCTGGTAGTACATGGGAGATGGTCTCATCAGCTGTACCGCCACAATATAAAGGTGACCCGTATTACGCACAACAATATTTGCGCACATCTATAGACATTATTCGAGAGTCTATACTCAGAGATAATACGACTCGCGACACAACTGGAGTCGAATTCACACAGATTATTCAGAACAAAATTGGCGCGGAGACATACTTCGCTGTTGTTACGTCAGAAGACCTTTTGGTTAATTATATAACTGAATTAACAGGTAAACAACAAGACGATTTGTATCGTATTGCGTATACAGAAGTCTGTACGCATTATGGTGGTATTGTATATGAAGACACATTTAAATATCAACCTCAATTTTCTGGCCGTGCTCGATTTCAGTGTGGATGGTCTCAGAGCAATTGTCGTATATGGTCAGATACATGGTCAAAACAATTTGACGAATCGAGTACCGGAGTGCTTGGGTCGTACGCAGAATGGTATGATCTAGTGGATGTCCAAAATAAAATCATATCAAATTATGTTCTTACCGATAACCCCGATGTAGATGCGACAACACTATTAGATATAACAGGTACAGTAAATGCCTATCAGACAAAGAATGCCTGCTTAATTACAAATGCCGGTGTACGAAGCTTGTGTACAGAATTTAAAGGAACATATAATTACAGTGAACATGCGTGTGTATTTACACCCGAGTATTGTCAATCAATAGGTACATGTTATAACCAATCTTCAAAAACATGTACATTAGAACCTATTCAAAAAGTACTCGACGGCCTTTCGATGTTTTTTGGGAGTGGCGGCCCCCGTGATTGGATCCGACATAATGGGTGTAAATTTCCATCTGACGCACTCGACGCCGGTGCCATGCTAACAACTACAGGGTATTATATAATAGCAGATGAAATTGCAAATGTGAAAAACTGGCCAAAGGGTATTAAAGAAACTTTTTCAGATCCAGCTGTTACACTCGGAACGGCAGCAGCAATTTCAGGTATTGTACTCGAGGCTGGGTTGGTTGAGAGCCCTGTTTTGGTGGGTTTCATGTGGATGGCAGCTCTTGGCGCAGGTGTTTCAGCGGGCATTGAGGCTGCAATTGCAAAAGCAGAGAAACAAGGAAGTCCTCCAAACGATATAAGAGAATATACTGTAGGTGGCTGGTTCACTGTAAGAGGTACACTTCAACCGAAAGGTGTTGCTATGCTTCAGGGGTGGATAACAAAACCTATCAAAGTCCACCCATCTGGTTCATATGTAATGGATGATACCGGAACTACTCGAACCCCGTATACAGCACTCGATAACACTCAAGGGGGGTTTTTACAAAAACAGGACTTTTATACGAATGGGTCTGTTCTAAACGCTGAAACAAGAAATTTATCACAAAGGTTATGTTACACAAACGGTAAAATTCGTGCGGGTGCGTATGCAGCCCCAACGAATGATGTTATGTGTGGTAAAGGAAGAGGCTTAGTCACGGACCCTGGAGGATTATATGGTTCAAACGGCTGTTTGTGGTGTATTGCTCCATTTCCAACTATGCAATTTCCGGATTACGTAGACACTGCTAGGATAGGCACACTTGCAACTGGTGATACACCGTATCTAGTAAGTAATGTATGGACATCTGGTTCAGATCCATCATACCCAGATTACCCTGCAAATGCACCAGCTTTTGACTGTAGATATCACAATGTATGGTATTACCAGCTTTCATATGACATAGATCATATGGTAGGCTATGATTCTGGATGTGACATAACATATACACCATCTGGATGTACATCGCCAAGTGCCACATGTACAGTTAGAACAAATTGTACTCGTCCAATGACCTTACCAACACATTTATGGAATAATTCAGTTTTACAACACTATTTTTCAGATACGACAATCTCGGCAATGCGTCAGTATTATTGCAGTAAACTGCTTAAAAGTGACTTGTCGGGATCGGCTTTATCTACATCTCCCAACTCAAAATGTTGGGGATATCTCACGATTAATTTAGCGCAATTTTCAGTTTTACCCATGGTAACCCCCGCTTTTAGGTCCAGTTAGGAAATGCAACTGAACCCACACCATAATTTTTAGCAATTTTCCAACCAGGCACTGATGTGGCACCTGTAAATGGGTCTGTATATGTACTAGTAGTCCATTTTGTAGAACCGCTTACAAGCGCTCCTGTGGTGGGCTGAACCTCGAGTAACGGATTTGAGGCACAGTATTGTGCATATTGTAGTATTCTTGCAGAAGTTATATTAGTTGTATTAATGATAGCCCCCCCTGAACCGACTGATGTACCCACGGCTCCGCTCAACACGCTCGCTGCGTTAGGGTAATTCGTCTGATCGTATAAATTAGTGCAGGCTGTATAATAAAATTTACGTAAAACTGATGTCACATCAGCTTTTCGTGAAGCTGCCAGTGCCGCATTATACATCGCCTGAGTCACATTACCTGCGGTACTACTTCCGGGATAAACGGTTTGTCCCGTATAAGCAGTATTGAGTTTATTTATATCTGTTAAATATTGTTGGTAAGCTGTATTGTACGTGCTCGACGAAGTTATAATAGACCAAGTTGATGGATCAAGTATTGGACACTTTGCATTTTGAAACGTGTTTATAGCAGCAGTTGTAGCTATATCTTTTGTTGCAAAAGCTGCACTCACCTCAGGGAATTTAAAACTAAATACATACCCAACTGATGTAGGAGTACCTGTTGGCACAATCGGTGGCGTATAAGTAAAATTGAGATTATCCACGTAAGTTATTGGATACGATGTAGGTAAACCGGATGCGACGACAGTATTTCCTGCCCCAGTCAACCCTGTCGGTGTCATTCCCCGACCAGCTGGCCATGTATATGTATATGTGTTCACAGATGAAGTTGGTACAGTTATTGATACGGCTGACACGTCTGCTGCTGGTTGTATATTACTAGTTACACCACTTCGACTTATTGATATACATGATGTTGGTGGGGGTATGAGACTACAATTGATCGCAGTGTCAAATGTTGTTCCAGCTCCAGTTCCAGACCACACCGTCCCACCCGAACCCTGGATATTTACAAGTGCACCAGTATACAAATAATGTGGACTTGCTGTTGTTACGGTAACTGTTTGACCAGAAATAGTTATACTTGTATTTGGAATAATATTACTTACATTGACAGGTGAATTATAATTAGCCGTTCCTGCACCGATTACTCCAGCAATGATAGCACGATCACCTGTCACTAGTCGATGCGGCTCGAGTGTCTTTATGCTAACCACCCCTGAACCCCCTGTTGGCAATGTCCACGTATCAATTGAAGCAAGATAATCAGCACCAACTGCATTTTGGAAGGCGGTCTGTGCATTCGTAATGGCAGTATAAAATGAATTATCATTGGTGTCACCACCAGTAGCACTTGTTGGTATCACGTATTTTGACGCCCTCCTGTATCGTAAATATACAAATAATGCAATGACAAGAACAAGTATAACAATTATTCCAATCGTCTTTTGTCTACGGTTCATTAGTAGATCTCAATATTAAAATTAACACGAAAATCTCGTCATAGTTGCATACGGAGACCCTGCTGGACATGCACATACATTAGTAGCAATATATGGACAACATGTTCCTAGTGTTCCGTTATATGTATAGGGTGATCCAGCGTTAAATCCTTGACGTAAACCATTACAATCTGGAACAGTACCTATCAATATTTGTGGTACAGAAGAACCAAACCTGATTACGTACTGACCCGTATTAAGTACACACGAAGAATTGTTAGTTGAGCAGCATCCAGATGTACCATATGTTGTTAACTGGTGTCCTGGTGTATATCCAATTCGCGTCTGATTAGAATTACACGTTGGCGCAGTGGCAAGTACAGTATCCTGTGTCGCATTACATAACTGACTTACATATTCCCCGGTACCTGGTGTTGTACAACAAAATCCAGGGGAACCTATTGCAGGTCGTGTTGCACTAACAGACCCCTGACTAAACATTGTTAGTGTTTGTTTCGCTGTGCATGTTAGTGCGACGCCTAGTTCAAAGTCAGATGTGGATGTATACACACTTTTCACATATTGATTTGCCGCAAGTGTAGTCGTTCGACAGTATCCACGTGTACCGCCACCTAAATTAAGTGATCCCTGACTAAACCCTACGAGTGTTTGGTACGACGTGCATGTTGGTGCAAGGCCTAATACTGCGTTAGTCGTGGACGTATAACCACTTATCACATATTGATTTGCCGCAAGTGTAGTCGTTTGACAGTATCCACGTGTACCGCCACCTAAATCAAGTGATCCCTGACTAAACCCTACGAGTGTTTCGTACGACGTGCATGTTGGTGCAAGGCCTAATACTGCGTTAGTCGTGGGTGTATAACCACTTATCACATATTGATTTGTCGCAAGTGCAGTCGTTTGACAGTATCCAGCTGAACCCAGTTCAGTCGGTGAGCCCTGAATATACCCAACTAACGGCTGACCGTAAGCACACGTTGGAGCGGTATCTATGCCTGTGTCTCGTGTGGACGTACAAGTACTACGTACATATTTTCCTATACCTGGGGTTGTACAACAGTAACCAGCTGTTCCCACTTGAGTCGATGAGCCCTGACTATACCCAACACGTACCTTGTTAACATTACATGCTTGAAGAGTGACAACTACAGTATCTTGTGTCAAAGTGCACGCACTAGATACATATTGCCCTGCTCCTGGTTCCGTGCATGTTCGTATTACAGCGTCTGATGTTGATGTACATGCACTAGATACATATTGCCCTGCACCTGGTTGCGTGCATGTTCGTATTACAGCATCTGATGTTGGTGTACACGCACTAGATACATATTGCCCTGCACCTGGAGGTGTACAGCAGTATCCAGGTGAACCCGCTCCAGCGTTAGTGAGCACGCGTGGAGGACTGCACGCTGCCGTACACGTCGAAGGAGTCCCAGCTGTACAGCAGTATCCAGATGAACCCACTTGAGTCGTTGACCCCTGAACATATCCAGTATGTACCGTATTAACAGCACATCCTGGTTTAGTTCCAAATACTGTATCTTGTGTTGCCGTACATGTGCTAATAACGTATTGCCCCGCATTTGGCGGCGTACAATTTCTTAGTACAGCGTCTGATATTGATGTACACGCAGAAAATGTCCATGTCAGCCCAATTATTGGTGCGAAACATGGGAGTATAACAGTATCCGTCCATTTAGTGCATGCACTACTTACGAAATGATTCGCATCCTGTAAAGTTGAACAATTTGTACATGCACCAGGATTACCTAGTGTCGTCGGATCTCCTATAGGTCCATTTCGATACTGACCCGGTGAACATGTTGGAGCAGCGGCAAGTACAGTATCTGTTAATACATTGTCACAAATACCAACTACATACAAATAATCAAATAGCGATGGTACTGTACACCGAACAATATCTCCGTAAGAACCGGTTTGGTTATACGATCCTGCACTAAAAGAAGTTAATTTATTCATTACATCATAATTTGGAACAAAACTCGTTATTGTATCTGATATTGCTGTACAAACGGATTGTGTATATTCAAATTTTTGTTGTGGTATTTTACAGAGGGTACATGTCCCAGCAGAACCTAACGTATTAGCGTTGCCAGAACTATATCCATTAAGAAACTGACCTGATGAACACGTTGTAGAAAATGCAGTTATTGTATTTGTATCAGTGCCACATAATTGTGTCGTATATTCAAGTAATGCTTGGTTTGGTGTTTTACATGAAGCACATGAACCAGTACAGTTTGGTGCATAGCTCCCTGATGGACATGACGTGCAGACTATACACGCTTGTTGACGTACTGCTGTCGTCCCCTGTCCGACTGGACATTTTGTGCATCGTGAGGCTCCTGCTAATGCAGAATATGTATTTATAGGGCACGACAGACAGCTATAACTAGAACTTTGGCCTGGTATAGCAGAAAATGTCCCTGCTGGGCAAAGGGTACAAGATGTTGCACCCGCTGCTCCCCATGTTCCGGCTGGACAAATTACTTCAACGCCAAGGGCAGACGCGTACCCTGGATCAGATTGTACACACGCGTTATTTACAGAAATTTGACCAGGAGAACATGGGATACATTTTGATTCTTTTTTTATATATCCATTTGGGCATGTGACCTTATCACCTGAAAAGGTACATATAATACCGTTTATTGAGTAATTCACGGGACACGTGTACACGCTATTTACATATGTCGCGACTACAGATGTTAAATAACACACTCCTCTATATGAGTTATAACTCTTTTGACACACTACTATGCAATCTGTACCATCACTCGTTTGAGTCGAACTTATTCCAGATGGAGGAACGATACAGCCACATGAAGATTGTCCGCTCACTGAATACGTATTACCTGGGCACGGAATTTGATCTCCAGAACCAACTGGACAATAGTTTCCAGCTGAACAATCTATTGCCGCAGAGGCGAGTGCGGGGCAATATGAACCAGCTGGACAATATATATTTGAAGATGACCCAGGTGAGCAATATGAACCAGATGGACATGGTGTTGGAAGTAGTGATCCAGTTGGACAAAAATACCCCTGTGGACATGGAATAGAAAATGTTGTTCCTACTGGCTGATATGTCATATTGAAACACAATTCTTTAAATCTGATGATGGGACGAAACCGCCTGTGCATCGTACTGTACTGCAGCCCGAGGTGCTAGACCACGCGTATCCACTGGGTGGCGCTGGACAATTTACACATGATGTATGATCAGTAGAATTTGTTTGACCAAGTCCACATGGAATAACTGTATCACATCCAGTGGGTTGTATTGTCCATGTTGCGTTCGGTGTATTAACACCTATAGGTATACCAGACACGGCAACTGGATTAATAGTTATTGAATAATAATTTGAATTGGTACCGTTTACAAGTCCCACAATTTTCATTGAATTACTGACAACTGTTACATTAGTGCCAACTTTGAATTTCTCCCAATTTGTGATACCAAAAAATCTAGTATAAGAATACGATCCATTTACAAGTGATATGTTTATAACCTGTGTCACCTGCGCTGATGTAGAATCGTATATATAGTTAGTAGCTGGAGTACAATTAACACATTGCATAGCACTGTATTTTGGCGTTTGTGTACGTGAACAATTAAGTGTTGCAAAATTTGTGCTTATTCCCGGGGCATTACAGTTAGCACCAGCTGGACACGAAATTTGTAGTGATGTTGTTGGGCAATACGAACCTCGTGCACATTGTGTCTGGCTTTTACCATCGGGACAATATTGGCCAGCCGAGCACGTGACGACAGACGAAGATCCAGATGGACAATACTGGCCAGCGGAACACTCCTTGCACGCGTTAATTAAGTTAGTCTGACCAGTCGATGAGTTGAAAGTGCCAGCTGGACACTTTAAACTTTGACTTGAGTTAGGACAGTATGTACCAGCTGGACACGGGTTTTGTGCACTTGACCCCAGAGGACAATACACACCTGTATCTGTACATGACATCGGGACGACTTGAGCTGTTCCTCCGGAACAATAGTATCCAGATGGACAACGCAGTGGGGCTGGAGTACCACCGGGACAATAGTATCCAGGGGGGCACGGGAGTCCCGTTGAACAATCATATCCGGCTACACATGCTGTTACTCCATCAATATCAGAAAAATATGTGCGCAAGACCGCTGGATTATCTGTTATTGCTTTTAGAGCATTGCCAAGACCTGATTGCGGTGTTTTTCCATCCTGGCCATACAACCCAATTGGAAGATTTGGTATCAGAATGCATTGATTTTCTACTGGAGCTGATGAGACATAATTATAAATTGTTTTATTTTTATAAGTTGGACAAGTGTGAGTAGTAAACCTTGCATTGTAATAATCAAGCGTTTGATTGTACGTGGTGTCTTCCATTACCCATTTTGAATCAACACTACCAAACAAAGAAGTAAATGATAGTCCATTATCGTCCAAGACATATTTTGGGCCAGTATATGGTACAGGTAAATTTAACGGCCTACCTCCTGGTAGTACAACAGTAGGGTCGTATAAACCATCTGGTCTAGATGGGAAAGTCAGACCCGAACTATATATCCACGGGTCAATTCGACTAAGAGGTTTACAACACGTCGTATCTTGTATGAATTTGACGGCATGCGTTGTGGGGTCGATCTGTTGGCCACCACTGCATCCAGCATTTATAGGTATATTAGGTGGACAGTTAAGTACACGTGTACCATTGTATAGATATCTATAATCACCCTCATAATAAAAACCTTCGCTGACATGTGAGATTTTGTATGGCCATCGTATAGTAACATTTGGTACACAATCTGACATGAACATGGTTGTACCAGTTGGACATTCGCTTATATAACATCTATTTGTGGACGCGTCCCACGACACTGTGCCTTGGTGTATGGTTGCACCGTCCACTCTAAGATTTGTACACGTACATCCTGTGAATGTTGGGTTTGAAGCTGATTTGAAATTTGTTGGACAATGAATACATTGGGCTGTACCTGGACCCGGTGAATATGTTCCAGATGGACATTGTCTGCAGGTGGACCCGTATGGCTCTTGTCCTGAAGGACAACTTGTTATACACAATTCTTCTTCGGATGACCAAACTTGAGGACTCGCACACGTACACCCAGTTTGATCTGAGTTGACAGTTGTCCCTGAAGGACATGAATAACATTGGTTCGCGAGTGAATTAGCCTGACCGAATGCTGTAGTTGTTGCAGAACCCGGGACAGGTGCTTTATAATAAGTGCCTACTGGACATGGAACTGGCTTAAAGACTCCACCCTGTGTACCAGCTGAATTTGCACAATAATTAGCATCTGGACATGGGTTTTGTAGACTCGATAATGGGCAGAAAGCGCCTATCTCACATAGAAGTGGCTCTATTGTACCTACTGGACAATAATGCGCTATTGTTTGGTATGTAAATAAACCTGAACCTAAAGTAGCTGATAACGTTTGAGGAGTTACAATTCGAAATGTATTAGGATTTTTTAGATACGTTACTGGGCCGACAACTCCATACACATTTGCAACGGCTCCAGGGGCAAAATTTATAGCCGTCGCCAGGTTTAATATTATGTCTAAACCAGTATAGGAACTGATTGCTACATTTTGTATTGTTTGGCTCGTAGGAAGTATACCAGTGTCACACGATGTTGGAACAATGGAGCCTGTTGGACAAAAAAAACCGAGAGGACATTGTATCTGTGATGCTGGGATACTGCAATAATATCCTTCAAGACACTTTCTTGTATCATTGGTGGATCCTTGTGGACAGTAATTTCCAGGTGTACACGGAGCGCATGCATTTCGACCACCAATTGAAAACTGACCAGCCGGACATATTTGACAAAACTCGTAAGAATGAAGAGTTACAACACCGTACCCAGCTGTGCAATTTCTTTGAGCATTTTCTTCTAGCGTAGTTGCCGCTGATGCTTGTGCAAGGGCAGTAAGTCGATCGAGTTGAAAGCTTGGAAAAATAGCAGATGGATTTGAAATTGAAATAGGTTTATTTACATGTATTCCATTCACAATTTGTGTATCAACTTTAAAAACAGTCGACCATTGTGTTGAATTTATGTCGGTTCTATTTCCTGTTCCAGCTGGTACAATAACTCCACGATATCCAGTATTGTTATGGTCCATACGAAATATGTCAATAGGTGTTAAATTAGTTAAAACAGGGGGATAACTTTGTAAAAGTATTTGTGTATCTTCTACACACGCATTCCATGTGTTGTTACATGCAGGTCCCTCGAGACTACCACCATTGGCAGTATCACACGAAGATCCTGCATTTGTATAACAATTATATAGTAAATATGTCCCCGGACATGCACGATCACATCCCTGCTTGTAATAATAAGCGCCAGTTTTTGGCTGAAGAGGTAATGTTCGAAAAAGCCCTAATACTGCATATGGATCCGGTAATGGCCCCAGATCGTAACAAAAATTCAACAGTATATCTGCAACCGTAGGATGTGTGTTTATCTGTTTCCATGGATACAAAGATGTATCATTGTACCATGAGAGCATATCTACTTGACTCTGTACAAACATATTCTTTACTAGTGCTGCGTCTATGAGAGACCCCTGTGGTATAGTCTGTACTGAAATAGACGGGTCTATTGCAGAAATGGTGATTGAAGAATTTGTAGAAGCAGTTACCTGAAAAATGTTGTGTATCACAGTAATATAATCATTTACACGTATTTGATTTGTCGGTGTTATATTCAACATGATTGAATGTACGTCTGTGATTTGTGTTGGCGTAGTCGTGAATATCGGAGACAAAATACCAGATCCTAAATATACATTCCATTTATTTGATGACGAGTCAATTACGTAGCTGTTCGAACCAAATTTGAAAAATGAATTCATCGACAGTGTCGTATTGGGTTTAATCTGAACGACACTCACATTGTCTTGAGTTGACACAAAAGGTTTAAAATATGTCCCATTAGGTAGTAAAATTTTATATCCATTATCTATGTAGTGAACAGGTGTGATGATAGAAATATCACTACTTGTTAGTTCAGCATGCGTCCATCGAGTATCTGCGGCCCCATATTGAGGAAAACTTGCCCATATAGTTTGTTGGTCATCAATACACAAAAACGTTCCACCATTTTGTGTATATGCAACCACTGGTGTTGGTGTATTCGTCACCGCCCATGGTATTATATTATATAACCCCAGGGTCAGTCTTGGTGATGGATCACTTCCCATATTTTTATATAGTAAAGTATCTCTCCACGTCGTCGCGGTATATGTCCCAAGTTCATTGGTTACATGAGTGTCATTCATACTTCTGAGAGGACATGACATACACGAGCTAATATCAGCTATCGAAAATGTAGTTACACCAGAATTTACAAGGGTGGTTATATCCGCATTGCATGCCTGATAATTTTGACAAAAACTTCCCTCGAAATTTAAATCACCCTCATCTAACGCACTTATAGGTGGTATATTTGGATAGGTAGTTTTCATGAAACCTACACCATTTACAGTGCTGTCAGGTGTAAGGCTTCCTGTAATAAGTGTACACGTACCTGTTAATGTTCGGAAATTAAATCCATTACATGCGGTATTTACAGTGCATTCGTGTGCACACGCTTCTACGTTTGACGCGGCATTCACTATACCGCCGCTGTATGCAACCATACTAGCCGAATACGTGTATCCAGGAGGTTCGATCATTATCACCGGAATTCCGTGTTTAGAAAAAAGTGAATAATCTGCTGCACCTGTTGACGAAGTGTCGACAACATACGGAATTGATGAATAAAGAGTCGCTGTATCGGTAGAAAAATCGTATCCCACATAGTTACACGTGGGGCTATTCATGCATGCTTGTAAATTACTTGCCAAAAACGACGGAAACTGTTGAAATTCGACGACTCCTATAGTGACCGTTCCCGTGACCAGAGTTGGAAATTTAAATGACGTAGTTGTGTAATCGCTAGACGATGTAACATTAGTAATTTTAAAATAATTATTTAAAACAACTGGACTAAACCCACTCAACGTGACACCATTTCCAACTTTTATTGAATCATTATATGGTACGACAATTGTACAATTTACTCCATCGAGTACTACAGTTGAAGGAATAATTGAAACAAATGCACCCGTATTTGTAGAATATACTGTCTGCGAGATTGCCGAATGTGCAACAGTTTCTAACGCAGCATTATAAGGATCTGCCGCAGTCGGGTCGATAGAATTATACCCCGTGAGTATATCACTTTTTTGTAATGCAAATGGATCTGATTGAGTTGACGATGCCATGCAACCTTTTCCATCAATTGTAAAAATGTACCCAGCTAAACAGGTAAAACCAGTCGATCCATAGTTAACTACAGCATGTGCTGGCATGGGACTACATGGATTATTTATCTGTGAATTATATGTGCCGGGTGTACATTGTGTACACGTTTCACCTGTACGACCGTATCCCACTGGACAATAACATGTGATACCATTGTCATTACTTTTAAAATTTCCAGTACATGACATCTAAATTACGTGGACAAATTAAACTCTGTTAAAAGTTCGCTCAACGAATGGTAGTACCGTTTCAGGTCCTTTTCAAATCGTTTGTCTGTATGTTTTTTGTTGACATACAGCCACGCGAGATTCGCCTTTGAGTATTTTGTACGTGTCTGATTTTCGGTCGGCTTCCTCGGACGTGACGTCTTCGGCTCCTCTGGCGCCTCTGGCGCCCTGTCTATAAAACTAAGCGCTTGCATGCACGTGTCCGCAAGGTCATCCTTCTTTTTGTGTGTGTCAAACACCGAAATCCACTCAGGCTGAGTCTCCTGAAGAAATACGCGGCAGCGCTCGATGGACGCCTTTTTTCGCTGTACGTACAGTGCTCGCCCTGGGCCAGAAATGTCTGGAATTTTATGTCGCGCGTCGTAAATAACGACATCCTTGTCATGACAGAGAAAGTACGTGTGCAAAAAATGCTCGACACCCTTCATCGTCTTGTTCTTGTCTGGCTGCTTCTCGATGAGCACCGTGTGCGCATTCAGGGTCCACTGGCGGTCTCTCAGGTGCGTCTTGAGCGACTTGAACAACCCATCCGCGTGTTGAGGCGGGACACCTGAAACGTCCCACTTTTGGATCTTACGAGTTTGTTTATCGATGAGACACATTGCAAGGTTCTTTATCCCGACATCGATACTTAACAATGACATACTTATTAAAGACCTAGAGTCTTTTAAGTAAAGATGTCGTGGTGCTGGTGGTGTTGTCACGGTTTTGAAGGCCCGGCTTTGCATGCACCATATAAATATGACGACAAAAGACGGCATTTTGATACCATGGGAAATTTTTGTTCGTGGGAATGTACAAAGGCGTACCTGCTTAACGAAGGTGGCCCGCGTGCAGGGGAGAAGCAGATGCTCCTGGCGCTCATGCGACAGCACGCGTCAAAAAAGTACGTGCAGACGAGGGCCGCACCGAAACGTCTGTTGCTCAAAGAGTTTGGGGGGCCGCTCACGATTGAAGAATTTCGCTCCGGGACGTCAAACGTCCAGTTGTATATGCCATATGAGACGCACCGAGTTCCTATTATAATTGCATCCAACGCAGTCCCAGCAAGAAGGCCGGGGGATGAAGAGGAAATTGTACTGAAACGGCCCAAGCCTCTTCCGCGTGCAAAAAGTACGCTCGAAACCTCTCTTGGAATTACGAGAAAGTCGAAAACTTGAAGTACCGACATGCGTGTATTTTTTTATGTGATGTAGACACCTAAAAATAAAATCCACTGTGTTTGTAAAAATGTCCAACCACGCCCTCCGCGACTATGCACGCGGCAAGTTTGAGTCGGTTTTCCCAGGGAAACCGGTCAAGGCAAAACATGCCGAGATCGCCATCTACAACTGGACAGTCGACAACACTATTGGGCGAACATACCGAACGAAACTTGGCCGGATAGAAGAGGCTCCGTCGTGGGAAAACAAGTTGTTTCGTGCGAGATACAAGCAGCGTCTTCTCAGTGTTCTGTTCAACATTGACAAGAATCCAGAGCTCATGAAAAAGATTAAATGTCAAGAACTGGAAAAGTTGACACCCGGGCAGATGTGGCCAGATGGTCCACTGGGGACGACGGAGCGCAAGATTCGAGAGTTTGATACGAAAAAGGAGATGGCAAAGGCGCAAATGGACCGGGAGTACGAAGGCATCCTGACGTGCCCGAAGTGCAAGTCGAGAAAAACGAGCTACTACCAGATGCAGACGAGAAGCGCGGACGAGCCGATGACAACCTACGCGCAGTGCCTGTGCGGGAATAGGTGGAAATTTTGTTAGTCTTCGTCAGGTTTTTTCATAAACGTATGAGTATAGAATCCACCATACTGAAGAATAAAATGACCGATAAAGAATGCGATGAAATATGTAAAAAAGTCTTGGACTATTTTAAGTTTGTTTTTTTCTTTTCGATCGACCGCAATCATAATGACGGGGAGGGCTCCACACAGAGCCATGAGAAGACTTTCGAACACGAGAGTACTTAGGGGAAGCCCCCCTCCGTCTCGAACAATGAGTGCGAGTAAAACCATGAACCCTACAATTATACCTAGAATGAACTTGACTGATTTCATTTTCAGTGTATGTGCAATAAAATTCTGTTGCGCCTGTTCACCCTTAGTTAAAACTCCATCTGTCGCAGCCTTATTTTGTCCAGAAAATTCCATCACGACATGAAATAAAAAAAATATTAGAAATGCTGTGATGCCAACAGAAATAGCGTCACCTATTTCTCTGCCGCGATTGGCTGCGATATATGTAAATGGAATGGCGGCTGACAAACCGAGGACGATTGACTCGCCAAGAAACGAGCGTGCATTTGTACTTATAAAACTTGTATCAGCATTGATAAATGACAAAATCACTAAAACTAAAATAAGTGCAATTTTTGTTCCGAAAATTCCAATTTCAAATACATGTCTCCCCCCGTGTTTAACGCTTTCGATCATTTCTACTACTATTAAAGAAATAATATTACTGAGACATAGTATGAGTCTGGTGCGCGTTCTTGTAGATGTTGGCATAGAAAAGAATGTATTCATGCTCGCTCGTGTCGTGTCCCAAAAAGGTGAAATGTATACTATTCAATTTCTGAGCCCGACTGAAGAAAAAAAATACGAACAGACTGTGTACCGTTACGAAGAAGAGACGTACGATATCGACGACGACAGTATAAGTCACTATTACGACTCTTCGAATGAAATAGATGCTGGATACAAACAGATTGATTCAGGATCGTGGATTAAACTTATTAGCGACGACGCGGATGAAGATTATGTCCCAAGCGAAGAAGAAGAAGACGAGCAAGAAGAAGAAGACGAGCAAGAGTTTGAAGACTTTGACGAAGAAGAGTTTGATTTCGAAGACGAGGACTAAAGAAACACCTCATACATATATAAATGTCAATCGTATCCAAGTTTGTCTCTGCATTCGATCCGATGAAGCAGAGTCATGTATCATGGCTGAAAAAAATGACTGACATTGCAGAGAATCTCGCAGATCCCAATCGTCACCAGGATCTCGTCTACGAGGTCAACGCCAATCCACTAGGCGTTCAGCTCGATAAACGCGACGCGCTTATGTGGGTTGAAATTCATTTTGGAGTCGCCATGAAGTACACTCGGGCCGTCCTCAACGCAAAGGCCATCATCCCAGCCATTGGTAAGGCGGCCACTTCAACTCAGGGGCTAACTACTGTCTCTGAGGAATAATTCTTCGAGGTACGGTGCGTGAAATTGTTCCGGAACATACAACTGGAGTACATCTCCATTAATTTTAAATGTATTTGAAATATGATTTATAACAATCATATCAAAGAAATGTTTTGCACAAAATTCTTTGAGTGAATCTTCATCCGACCATGAGACTGGTGTAATCAGTTTCAGATCATCGACCAGTGTCTTGTGAGTAAAGACAAGTTTTTCAAAATCTGGCCATACTTTATTTGCGAAATAGTCAGCCTCTACCGTCCGCCCAAAGAGGATCGCGTCTCGTTCTCTTTTGAATGCGACGACAGCTGTTTTTGAACCACGTGCATGCCACGCCATGACTGTATTTTCAGAGTTATGCAGGGTAAACAATGGGCGGAACCCGTATCGGACAGGTGGCGGGCGGACGGATGTTTGCATGTTTTCTATTAGACAATTTTTTCAATTGCGCGATCTGCCACACTGTCCGTCTGTAAAACATATCCGCCTGGTATAGGGATCAGTTTACGGAACCGAGTTTCCTCTGGGAAATCTGGGCCAGGTGCGTACCCTGCGTAGGAATATGTGAGTGCTAAATAAAGAACGATTACAGCGAATACAAAAAACAATGCAGATTTCTTCACCATTTATTAGAGACTAAGATTTTTTCACCAGGTATGCGGATGACGGTGTCTTTAAATTCGACGGGTCCGGGAGGCACAATGGCATAAAATTTGGGTCGCAGGGTGGTGGAAGCGACGCTGGAAATGGAATGGTTTCTGAGATGCCATGAAGATTACTCGACACGCACGTGAGCACAAACCCATCTGGACAAATATCAGACGTTCCACCCATTGAACTAAAATCTGGAAGAATGTACGACTCTCTTCGACGATACAAAACGAACGCTACGACAAACACGATCAAAAACAATACTACAACATACATTACATTGGTCCGATAATTTTTTTCAGCAAATTTTCCAACTTGATAATTGTCGGCAGCGACACATCGCACATTTTTGCAATCCCTTCCCTCGTCACGTTATATTCTTCCAAAATATGAAAGAGGACAGCGGCGGCGACCCCCTTTGGCGTCTTCCCCATGAGCGTCGGGTGACGCTCAACCTCCGAACATATGCGAATGGTGCGCTGGCGAACACGCCCTCGAATCTCATCTGGAATGGTGACCTGGTTGAAGATTCGAGATATCAAGTCGGAGGACCGAGTTGTCGTTGCTTCTTCGCTCGGAATAGTCTCGCGGAACATGTCAGACGTACGTGAAATGTCTTTCGGTGGGATTCCAAATCCATCTGCAATCTCTTGAATTGTCCGAGCGACGTGCGCGTCCTGGCAGGCTCGCAGAATACAATTCGCCTTGATGCCGACGCGAATGGCGCCGCGTGTCAAAACTGTCTCGCTCAATTTTCGGTACATTATTTTCGCCTGAAGCATAACTGATTCAGGAAGATTGAGGCGTGCGCGGCCCACGCGATCGAGATCTTCATATGCGTGATGCAGTGAACGATCACGGTGGTTCATGGACGTGTGGAAGTTTATTCTGGCAAGACGTTTGTTTGCATAGGTTCCCGAAGAGTGAACTGACATGATAGTTCCGGCGCCCCACGAAGCACTAAAAAGTGTTGTGTTGACTGGAGCACCGACACGAGATGGGTCATGCCCGTCATCGTTCGCACCACCATTCCACTCTGGTTCATCAGATACAAAACATGGATCTGACAGTCCACATGACACGCACGTCGGAAGGCCATCAGCATTCATGATACGAGACCCCTTTCTGTATGTATGTTCATCGTCAATTGATATAATTTCTCCATCGTCTATACAGTAGGGGCACCGAAACTGAGCTGATTCAGATGTCTCTGCTGTAGACTGTGAACGACGGCACGTGTCAGCAATGGCAAATATTTCATCGATGTTCATTTTGTGTCGACAAACGTGGTTGCGCTCATTTAGCGTTGAAAAAACATCTTTTTTTTGTATGGACCCTCTCCCTCCAGTTGTTGATATGACGCGTCAGGTGAGAATCGAAAGCATTCTGCAGGAGGCTGAGAAAAAGTCCCTCTTTTCGCCGTTTAACATGTTTGCAGTCAGTGTTGTTTTTCTAGTTGTCTTTTTCATGTACAAGCGATATCGAGATAAAAAGGCGACCGAACGTGCTCACGGAGCTCCTATACCACCAGCTCCGCTGAAGATGGCGTAGACGATGTGCTCGTCATCCCCACCTCGACGAGCCGTGAACGCCGGGTGTCTTTCGGTGGAGCCAATGACATGTGATTTGCAAGTTTCTTTTCGAGTATATTTCCCTGTTCGAGTGCAGTATTAAATTCCGCGAAACATTCCTGTAAAAAAGCCTGACCTTCCGAGGCACGCTGACTTCGCTCAATGCTCAATTCTTTTGAAATTTTTAGCGCAAGTCGTTTCATGAGAATTGACGCCCGCAAAGCATTTGTCATTTTCTCATTAATCTTCATATACAATTGAATAGAGCCCAGCACACCTGTCCCTGCTGATAAAACGGCATTCAAAATGCTGACATATCGTTGCTCCATGAAATCGTTCAATGCGATGGCGGTGAGCGCATTGATAGCTGAAATAACAAGTATCGGTATATTGAATTTTGACGCGAGTCGAGTGTACGCAATGTGATCTTTTGTGTGATGAGCATGCAAATCATTACATTGTTGCTCAAGTTTTGTAAGATAAATTTCTTCTTTTTCGTCCCAAGAATCCTCTCTCATTTATATAAAACGCATTTTTTTTCTGACGTTATAATTAAATGAAGCTTGATGTTGAACGTATCATTCTGTGGGCCATTATCGCTATCCTCATCTTTATGGTGTTCCAGCAGCGTCGTTCTGGGTATGTGACAATGATGAACGGGGTATCATCAAACGTAATAAGTATATTTGATTTGATGGAGTTTTCAGGAGTTGTAAATGATGATAAATTAAATACATATAAAGAAATTCTTAAGTTGGGGCCAATCCCAATGGTCAGGGGAAGTTTCTCAGATATATGGAATAACGTAATAACACAGGCACCAGTATTTGACAATTCAAACGTGATGATGTTCAGACAAATGTTCTCAGCGTCCAATACGGTACCCGTCATGAAAATGTAATAGGTTTGCACAACTTCTTTGCCAAAGCAATTACTTTTGGCTTGAATGGCCCAATGACGTGCCCAAGAACATCGATATCTTGTGGTTCGAGCTTGTATTCCTGGCAGGCGGAATAGTCACCATTCTGAAATTGCAAACGAATGACAGAATCGAGCGCCTCACGTGTCAATTTATTTGAACGTCTAAAAATTGCATCAAGTTTTTTACGACGCATACACATGTTTTGATATTTTGTCCACATGCTTCCCGCACGCGGAACAGTCTTCAATGATATCATATTTTTGCATGGCTCTATGCATGATACCATTGTAAATAGTGGCATGATAACACCCCAATCACTTTGTTCGTACACATCGGTGTCGATCAGATCCGCCTCAGACATGTTATCAGCGATACGGCTCATAAGGTCTACATCTCCGTTGATACGATCCGGGTAGTTTTCCTGTATTATACTCCAGACGTGACCATGTTCATGTGTGATATCTCCGATGCGGACATCCTGCCAGTCACCTCTCAACAGACGGTGTACATACTCTTTCGGAGTTTCAAATGCATCTGGCGTTCCTTCAAGATGTGCTCTTCGAAAGTCCTCTTTGTGTGGACATTCAATGAGGATTGTCTTTGGTGTCATCTTGACCGGTGTATGAGAAATGATGACAGTCGGGCTATTGTTTGAAATTGCTCCTGTGATTTCACGAATCCCTATGAGATCCGAGACAGCTTCCCAATCATCTATAACAATGGGGGTACGTGTTCCTCGAAGACGTTCGAAAAAATCAATCGTCCCCTGTTTTGTTTTGAGAACATCAGATTCAATTGAAACATATTTTGAAAATACCTTTTTAATGTACGTCGTCTTTCCAGAACCAGGGCGTCCCCAAAAACACGTGAGCGTCCCATTTTCAAAAAGGTTTTGTGTTTCAATTGTATCCATGGATGATGAAGATGAATCTATAACAAAGCAGCTCTTAAGTTTAGCATTTGAAAATAATGCATTTGTGCCATACATCGGTTCATGGATTCTGTTCAACTCTTTGTGTCTTGTTTTACTCATATATATAGCCATACGAATTTCTTTACACTAAACCACGTCGAATTAAATATGAATGGATTGTCTGTGGGGGTTCGTTCAATAGACTTTTATAGACACTGACGGGATCGATCCCCTGAATTGCAAGAGACATGACATACAACATATAGACACAAATTGTAGGTAGTACCTGAATCGGATTCTTTCTCATATACCAAACTGGGATGGCGTGGATAGCCACTAGGAAAAGTCGAACCTGAACTGTCATATGTGACACAGATATGAATATGATGGTTCCAATTAAATTTAAAATCATAATCAAAAGAACTGAAAACGGAAGCCAGGGGCTCAGGAGTGCAAGAACAAACCCCCAATACGAAAAAACATTGTACCACGGCTGCATATAATAATATTTTGATTTTATAAAATGAAGACGATTATAATTCGAAAAAGTCCTACACCTCATAAAAAATGGCGAGCATTGTTTATAAATGAAGGGAAACATGTTGATTTTGGTCAGAAGGGATATTCTGATTATACCCTACACAAGGATCCTGTCCGAATGGAGCGTTACATCCAGCGTCACCAAAGAATGCACGAAAACTGGACGTACACTGGTCGGTATTCGGCTGGGTTCTGGTCTCGTTGGCTCCTCTGGTCGAAACCATCGATGAAGTCGGCGATCGGCGTCGTGCGCAAAAAACTTTCAGGCTACCTCGTCCGTCATGAGCCGGGGCGGGGTGAGCGCGTTCACGTTATACAGCGTATCCACTGACGCCTCCATAAAACCCTGCTGCTCTGATGCGCTGAACAAATCGTCCAGGCTCGCTGGATACATGAAGTCGTCTGCTTCGTCGATGGACACCATCTTGATGGCCTGCATGCGGAATGCATCTAGCGTCTGCAACGCGAGATTGTCGTGCACCATATTATCAAGCGGCTTGGGAAACAGATACGGTGGTACATCAACTGCGGCTATCGGAGAATCGTCTGGTATCTGAGTAGGAACAGTGACAGTAGGCGAGGGTTCTAAGGATCCCATCAGTGGGGGGGTTGCGTTTGTCGATGGCTCGTCATAGACAACTTCTCGAAGAGACCCACGAGACTGGTAATTGCTACGGGTTGTCGCAAATATGACGAGTACGAGAAGGCCAATCACAAAAGTCCACACGATGTATGGCTTGATTTTAAAAGGCTTCAGACCACTAACCATTAATTACACACCAGAAAATGTTTTCCTGAACTTAAACAGGAAAATGTTTAAAACAATATGACATTTGCGCTGTGTTCTTTATCTGTAGGGGATGAATATAAAAAAAAAGTCGAACTCTGTACAAAGAGTCAGAATGACTATGTAAAAAAACACGGCTACGTATTCATCACGGATGAGTCAGTCTACGACACGAATCGTACACCCCCTTGGTCTAAAATTCGGTTGATTCAAAAATATCTACGTGATTATGATTACATGGTATGGATAGATGCAGATGTGATGATTATGAATAACGAACGGCGAATTGAAGAATTTATTTCACTTGTACCGGATGACGCGTTTTTGTTTATTGGCAGAGATTTCAACAACTTAAATTCGGGTGTTTTTATTATTAGAAATTGTGCAGAGGCTTTTCAGTTTCTTGATGAAGTGTGGTCAAAAACCGAGTACCTGAACCACGAATGGTGGGAGCAAGCTGCCATGATTGATCTGTATCCAAAGTACAGGAGGCACATCCGTGTTTTGCCTCATAAATATATATCCATAATGAATGCGTACGATTACAGAATCGATCCAAAGGTTCATTGGAAACCCGGAGACTTTTGTATTCATTTTGCAGGTGTTCACCAGGCAGACATACTCAAACAACTTCAGTTGGTATACTCAAACCTACAATCAAATGATCACGAGGGGTCGCAGCGTATAGAACAGTACACCAACGAACTAGCGTGTATTCTTAAAAATTACCAAAAGACCGCGCCAGCATCGCTCTGACGCGAGAGAATCTTTGTTGAATAGATAATGGCTCAGTTTTCTCTCCCGAGTTTTACGAATGATATTGGCGAGATTTGGAAACCAAAACTCTCCACTCTCTGGCGCCTTTTCGCACACGTCGTGATACACGAGAATTCCATTGTCATTGAGCAAATTGTCAAAGACGTACTCGAACCACTTGTCGGTGTTGAAGTGATCCGCGTCACTAAAAATAAAATCCCATTTTGTGTGCGCGCTACGAACAAAATCATACTCCGAAGACTCTACAATTTTTGCACGCGTCCCCTTGAATTCAGACAAATCTGGCGGAGGGGCCCCCTTCTCTCTCCAGTCGAGCCAGTTATCCACCATTGTATATGTCGCAGGTGAACCATACTGTCTATTAAGCTCACCTGTTTCATTATATTCGATGGCGGCGAGAATTTTGCGAGCCGTAAATCCACTTCCAAATCCAAGTTCAAGAACACTCTTTGGCTTGTGACACTTTACAAGATTTGCAATAAGATCGCCGTGACAGAAATCAACCTGCACGGGATCCATTTATTAAAGAAAATACTACAATATTCTTTAAATGCGCCTAGTAGATTCTTTTATGTTTTATAATGAATTAGATGTACTCGAACTTCGACTGACGGTACTCGACAAATATGTTGATCGTTTTATTCTCGTTGAAGCCGAGGTGAATCATTCTGGCGGCCCAAAAGAATTATTTTTTCAAAAGAACAAGCAACGTTACGAGAAATGGCTGCATAAAATTACACACATTATAGTCACGGCTGAAGAATCCCCAAAAGATAAGGACCCGTGGTCGCGTGAAAAATATCAGAGACACTGCATTCTTCGTGGCATTCAGGATGATGATTCAATTGTAATGATTAGCGACGTTGATGAAATTCCAGATCTTTCGAAAATTAAATTGTCGCCATACGAGACGCGTGCCGTGCACATGTGGATGTTTGAATATTCATTTGATTATGTATTTACGGGCGAACCATGGTTTGGAACAGTAATCACACATGTAAAAGAATTGAAAACTCATGGGCCAAATTATTTTAGGGACAATAGATGGAAATTTCCCGTCATTCAATACGCGGGGTGGCATCTTTCAAGTTTTGGAGACGGCTCCAGGGTTGCTCTCAAAGTAAATACATTTGCACACGCATTCGACTCCCACGAGATTCCATGGACGGAGGAGACATTTAATCGTCTCATTTCAGAGGGGATACACACCGACGGAAAGACCCGTCTGCTTCCTCGGCCAGATCACGTTCCCTTACCTGCCTCCATCGAATGTCTCACTCACTTGGGAATATTGGGTCGCAATTTCACTCACCGTTCTGAACACCTCGGGGGTACGTGACACATCGTAATTGTGCGAGGTGGTAATGCCAATCCGAGCCGCGTTAAATACAGCATCCTGGTTGGCGCCAAGATATACAAATTGCCATTTTTTCATTTCGACGAGATCCTTGATATGTGCAGCGGTGTAGTCGTGTGAAGAATTCTCCTCGCCGTCAGTCAAAATAATCACCATCGCATCGTCGGCAAGATTCATTTTCAAAATCTTGCCCATGGCGTCGTAGAGTGAAGTTCCTCCACGTGGAACAAACGTATCACGTGTAAGAAGTGGAGCTGTTTCAATTGCGACTTTTTCATAAATTATATCAAAATTATGATCAAACATACATAGTGTCATTGTGCCGCCCAGACTACGCTGGGATTCGATAAATGCGTTCATACCGTCGATTGTGTCATCGCGGCAGATTTCCATTGAACCGGAACGATCGAGGAGGAAAAGACGCTCCATTTTGTAGTATCAACTGGTTTTTCTTTTATGTATTTCGGGTGTTTTGTGATGCCCAGATAATACCCAAGCTGTGTCTGAATGCCTGTTATCTGGTACACGAGCGTCAAGAGTATCGCCCACGTCAGTAAAAACACTGTCCAGTGCTTCACTTTCAGTGCATAGCCCACGACGCCCGCCCCTAAAAAAATACCAAGGTAGTCCATCTACTTCTGCATGGTATTATATTTTGACATCCCCTGGAGGCGGTTCAAAACCATCAGCACAAGCACCGACAGCAGGGTGGTGAAGATGGCGCTCATCAGGTAGTAGCTTCCGCCATTCTTGGACACGTTCACGAGCTGGGAAATTGACCAGCGAATAACATCCATCCATGCGATTGCTGTGGCGAAAAAGAAACCTGCTGAGACAGATGGCGCGAAAGCACCTGCGATACCTGGAACAATGCCCGACATTTACTGTACATCAAGAAAAAAATATCCTGGACCAAGGTCGACATATGGAATAGGATCTTCCTCCTCTTCGTCTTCATAATCCTCGCGCTGAAGTATGACTGCATACTTTACACGAGTTTGAAAATCATCCTCCTCCTCATCCTCTTCGACAAAAGGAAACATCACTATTAGAAACTCTTAAAGTTTTTCCGTGCTTTTTCAACAAAAAATGAACGACAGTGAATACTGGGCCTACCATTTTGACGGTGAGACGACGACTATCCACCGTCATTATCCACATGAAAAAATTGTACACTGCCATGACGTCCAAAAGGCGTATTACTTGGACGTCGATGGGAACAACAAGGGGCCGGCGCCATACAATCCCGTGAGTAAGTACCTTACGCACTCGTCTGATAATCCTCCATCGCCTTATTCACGGCATTCTTGATCGCCTCCTCTGCTGGACTTTCAGGTTCCCACGCGTGCCACGTGTCTGCACATTCATTCATTTTCACGGCATACTCGTTATCTGACCCTTCGTACCGAGTCCATTCAACCTCTTCTTCTTCTTCTTCTTCCTCTTCGTCCTCGTCCTCGTCCTCGTAAATTTCTGGGAATAAAGAACCAATTTGCTTCCCGGTGACGTGACGTGCTGCATACATGAGACCATAACACACGTCTTTACCGGTCACGCAATCACGACCGGTCGCTTTTGCGTAGTGCCCTGCGAGAACCATACTCGACTCGAGTACGGGCAAAAATATATCGATGACGGATTGATCCATTCTAACTTTCAACGGATAAAATCTCTAAGTTGAAAGTTTGCATACCCAGCTGAGGTTGATGTTGCACCCAGGTCTGTAAAATTTGCAACGCTCGAATCGGCATAACAGGTTGCACCTGAATATCCCCCGCCACCTGAATATATATAACTCACTGCAGGTTGTACTGTACCCACGGTTACTGTAGTTTCTGATGGCGACGCAAATACAAATAAATCGAGATCTATAACCTGAATTTCTTGCTCACCATCATACACTCCAGTTCCAGAAATTAGTATAATGTACAGTGCCGGATACCCGTGCGGAACAGATGTAGTGCATGTTACAGTACCATCTCCATTTGGTACTATACTTGAAATTGTAGTCACACGACCGACTGGGCCAGCTCCTCCACCAAATCCACCTTCTTCACGAATAGTATTTTGGCCATACTGATATACGCTTCCGTATCCGCCGTTGACATATGCAATGGGTTGAACGATCGGAAAGAATGGATCAGTCGATGCACCGTTTGTCAGGTATCCTGCACCGTTGTTACCATTTCCGTTGCCAAATGGTTTAAATTGACCAGATGTTCCTCCATTTCCATCTCCGCCACTCGCGATAATCAGGGGGACGCCATTTGACACGATAAATGTTCCGCCGCCACCACCAACTGTTATATTGTCGTCACCATACGCAGTTGGATATGGCTCAGGAAGTTGACCTATTATCATCTGTACAACCTGCCCCTGAGACAATTTGACACTCCCCGTGACAACTCTCCCATTATTAGTGCTTGTTGCACCTCCTGCCGTTATTTGATAGGTCCCAGACACAGGGACTGTCCAGTTTTGTATCCCATTGATCACCGACCAACTTCCTGGGGGGCTTTGGGTATAGGTATTTGACGATGGGCCAAAGGCACCAGTCGACCCGAGCGTCGTAAATGTAAAATTTATGACAGGAGTATTTGGTGTGTATATTTTTGGCGTATTCAGGGTTTCGCTCCCCCCTTCTTGGACGGTGTCAAAGAGAGTGTGGACCGCACCCTGAGAAACTCGAACAACTGAATGACTTATGGCGTAGACTCGAACTTGTCTCGAAAACGAACATGGTGTAAGTTGTAATGTGTGCTGCTGTCGAGACAGAGCTGAAAAGTTTACAGATCCGGTGGACTGATCGAGGTGTTCTGGATCAAGAGCAAATGAGTACATGTAAAATTGTCGGCTAGGGACTCGTGTGTGATTTTCCAAGCCCTGTATCGTGCGAAGATACAATGGGAACCCGAGTTCAGTAGATTTTATTATATCAACGCCGTTGAGTTGCAGCTGGAGTGTAGACAAATGATCCTTTCCCTGATTTGTAAAATCGTACCCAGCCGCGCCATCGGTCTGTATGACCCAATACAACTCTTTGACTGGTCGTGTAAATTCTGTCAAAAATGATGTTGTCGTGACCCCAGCGCCAACAGAAAATTCAATTCTTTGCACTGTGTGAGTTAAATAATCAAATGTATTTGTTTTAAAATAATCTCGTTCGGCTTGTGTGATGTAGACGTAATCAACAAGTAACCCAACTTGCAGTGGAAGCGTCCAATTGAGCACTGCGAATTCACGACTTGATCTAAACTTTACGCGAAAGACTGGCGGTGTATCGAGTGCGCATAGTGGCAGATGTATTTTAAAAGGCATTCGAATGTAATAATCGGACAGGTTGCTCGTGAGGCCTTTGCCGAGAAGACTTGTGAGCACCTGTTGTTTTCCAGCCGGGACCTGTATGTCATTCAAAAGTTCGATTGACTCGCCGTAGTGACGCTCGATGAGACTATTTTCGTATCGAAGTTCGACAAATTCAATCATTCGTGTCCCCGCGGAATCGTCGACAGGACAGGTCTGTGGCCACTGGACATGTAGATACATATTTCCAAGTGCTATATCACCGGCTTTGGCGATCCATATAGATATATCATCGCCAAAGTGGACATCCTTGGGAAATTGAAGTCGTGTCACCTGATGTGAAAACTGTGCTGGGACACTCATTAAATTGAATGAATATTTAATTGAACATCAAACCGCCGATCCCCCCCTGAATAGAAATGATGTTGTAATTTCTGACCCAGATGGTTTGCGCCTGTCCAGCAAAGACCTGGTCACGTATGCGTGAAAAGTTAACTGTCCCATTCGGCGTATAGGATTCGGGATTCAATTCAAAAGGTAAAACAGACATGTTTCGAATTGGCGTTGACGTGTGTGTTTCAAATGCCTGAATAGTTCCGAGGTATGTATTTGTACCAATGTCGGGTGTAAGCATTTGCTCCCCTGCAAACGTCAGTGTACTTTTGTTTGACAGATTGGCGTATTGGAATGGTGAAGAACTCGACCCGGTGATCCACAATTCCTTCACTGGGCCGTGGATGTCCATTGTGGTAGTGTCCGTCACCTTTTGAGTTTGTACAATGCCTACGAGCGCGTTTTCGGGCGGATGTTCTGTCGATTCGTAATCAGCTATTATACTTGCCTGAAATTCTGAATTTTGTGTGTACGGATCGTACTGTGTGTAATGGACCGTCGCTGGTAGGCCCGGATCAGATGTAAACATGTACATGTACCGAGGACCGGTTGCAAAAATTTTCGGAGCAGAGCCGTCAAATTGTACAGGTCCATTTGTCAAATACTGATATGCTAAACTATTTGTCGTATCACACTGAATAATGGTAGAATTTGTTGACGCGTACAAATATTTTCCAACTGGTAAAATAGTTTGAATTTGGCCAATGTTTAAGCCTCGTTCAGCAAAAACCACTGAAACCCAGGGCCCAATAGTGCTGGTGGGAACCCATGTAACTCCGTTTGACGAATACATGGTTGTACCATATCCAACAGCGACGAACTGGTTATTCCCGTATGTGACTGAATTCCAGGACCCAGTGACGCTGGTGGGAACCCATGTATCTCCGTCCGACGAATACATGGTTTTTCCATTCGCAACAGCGACAAACAGGTTCTTCCCGTAGGTTACTGAATTCCAGGCCCCAGTGACGCTGGTGGGAGGATTCCATGTAAATCCGTCCGACGAATACATGGTTTTTCCATATCCAACAGCGACGAACCGGTTCTTCTCGTAGGTTACACCTCTCCAGAACCCAGTGACGCTGGTGGGAGGATTCCATGTAAATCCGTCCGACGAATACATGGTTGTGTTAAACCCAACAGCGACGAACTTGTTATTCCCGTAGGTTACTGAATTCCAGGATCCAGTGATGCTGGTGGGAGGATTCCATGTAACTCCGTCTGACGAATACATGGTTGTGTTCTCCCCAACAGCGACGAACTGGTTATTCCCGTATGTGACTGAATACCAGAATCCAGTGGCGCTGGTTGGAACCCATGTAACTCCGTCCGACGAATACATGGCTGTGTTAACCCCAACAGCGACGAATTTGTTATTCCCGTAGGTCACTGAATACCAGTTCCCAGTGGTGCTGGTGGGAACCCATGTAACTCCATCTAAAGAATACATTGTTTTGTTATCTCCAACAGCGAGGAATGTATTTAATTGTATTTTTGGTTTTAGTGGAACATATGCAAATACACCATTTGTATAAATAAGAATATTTATACTATCTATGATAAAATAAATACTATTATTTATTACCGTCCCCATACGAACAAGATACCCATAACTGGAATAATCTAATTTCGTCCATTGACTAAAAGAGTATTTATACATTGTACCAATTGTTTTTGTCATTAAGAACATATCTGTACCTAATATGATAACACCATATGCATCTGTAACTGCTGCGTCTACACTCGTCGTAATGTTTATAGTCGTATAACTCGATGTTTGTAAAAAGTCTTGCGTCGTATCGTACAACGTCAAATACAAATTAGGCGTCGAATCCTGTGTCAAATAATAGATGTACCTCACATCGGCCACAATGGTTATAACATTATTTACCACACATGGTACATAAAAGTTTGAAATAAATGACGTATAATTTCCATTAATAAGCTGATCAATATTCCCTCGAAGTACGTATCCATTTGTTGTCAATATGTACAACGTATGTCCAAGGACACAAATAAAATAAAAAGCTGCGATAGCTTGATATGAAATGTACGTATTTGTTTCCGTATCATATACAGTAAGTATACCTGTGTAACTCAACAGAAGTATATAATGCTGGTAAGACAATGTCGCCTTTATGCAAAAGGTTGAATTTGCAACAGTATTGACATAGGACGCCGGGTCGAAAAAATTACCAGACCCTGGGTTGAGTTGACTGGAAAGACTTGTATATTTTTCAAAATCAATTTCAACGCTCATGTTTTGGTGTTTCATGGCAGACAATGGAAACTCATTCATCCCGAGTGGAATGTTAACATAGTACTGACGTGAAAATGTCGATTGCGTCGTATCGAGCGTCCCATTCATAAGTTTTAAAATTGCTTTGTTTTCGTATGGAACAAGTAAATCGTTTTGGAGTTCTATATATTCTCCGCTGTATTCTTTGATAACCTGTTTACCAACGAGAATTCGAATAGCCCTGCACAGCTGATGCGCGACAGAATCATTGTAGGTTGAATTACTTGGAGGAAGTGAACCAGGTATCCATCCCCCCTGTACATATGTAAGTTGGGGAGTTGTAGGAAAAGTGAATACTGGCCCCTGTCTATAATCAAACCCCCAAAAGGCGGCGTCAGTTGCATTTGCGAATGTAATTCCAGAATATGTAGTTGATTGAAATGTAGTTGTTAACGGGGGTACAGAAAGACTTACATTATGTATTGCGACTACCACATCGCCGTAGGTCACTGAAGTCCAGGATCCAGTGATGCTGGTGGGAGGATTCCATGTAACTCCGTCTGACGAATACATTGTGTTGTAATACCCAACAGCGACGAACTTGTTATTCCCGTATGTGACTGAACTCAAGGACCCAGTGGTGCTGGTGGGAGGATTCCATGTAACTCCGTCCGACGAATACACGGTTTTTCCATTCGCAACAGCGACGAACTGGTTATTCCCGTAGGTCACTGAATTCCAGGACCCAGTGACGCTGATGGGAGGATTCCACGTAACTCCGTCCGACGAATACATTGTTTTGTTATCTCCAACAGCGACGAACCGGTTCTTCTCGTAGGTCACTGAATTCCAGGACCCAGTGATGATGGTGGGAGGATTCCATGTAACTCCGTCTGACGAATACATGGTTGTGTTAAGCCCAACAGCGACAAACAGGTTCTTCCCGTAGGTTACACATCTCCAGTATTCAGTGGCGCTGGTGGGAACCCATGTAACTCCGTCCGACGAATACATGGTTGTACCATTTCCAACAGCGACGAACAGGTTCTTCCCGTAGGTCACTGAAGTCCAGGATCCAGTGATGCTGGTGGGAGGATTCCATGTAACTCCGTCCGACGAATACATTGTTTTGTTAACCCCAACAACGACGAACTTGTTATTCCCGTAGGTTACTGAAGTCCAGTTCCCATTGACGGTGGTGGGAGGATTCCATGTAACTCCATCCGACGAATACATGGTTGTGTTAACCCCAACAGCGACGAATATAGAAGAAATATTATTCACGGTAAACGTGCGGTCCGTAGACCCTAAAACAGTATATATCGTACCGGTATCTGAAACAATCCGACTTCCAACTGGAAAATTGGATGATGAATCCGTCGTGAGCGTGTTTGGATTTGTTGGATTTGTAATATTCCATCTTTTATTTGTAAGATTGTTGAGCCACTGAGGACTATTTTGGGTCGTGTAATACTGTACAGTTGGGACAGTGACAATTCCCAATGTTGTCACTGTAGACGGAGGCACAACAGTTGGAACTGAAACCCCTGTACATACAAAACTATTTGCGGTTGGTATGGTCGTAATAGTGTACATATTTCCAGATATCTGAACGCTCGCACCGACAGAGAAATAGTGATTTCCATTCGTGTTTGCTGTCAGTGTTGTCCCCCCCTGTGTGACAATTTTCGTCACTGGCATTTGGACATAGACTCCCCCAACGTCAGTCGTCGGATACACATAATTTCCAGGTTGAATCGAATAAATTGGTGGCAGAGTCACTCGAAGCGTCAGATGCGTTAAATAATCACCTAGCGGTGGGATGGTACACTGTCCAGTCGTTCCAAACGATGTACCCTGACTATCAAAGGGTAATTCAACACTTTTCCTTGAACGATCCTCAGGTGCTATGTAATTTGTTTCGAAATATGTTCTGTTAGGCGCTGCTGTAAGCCATTGATCTTCTTGGCCATGTGCAGCCAGCTGAACTTGCGCAGCTGACATCTAGTATACAATAAGGAAAAAGATTGTCGCGTCTTTCAGCACGATTGAAATTCTATTGGTTATTATAGATGTCAAACCTTCAACTTAAAAAGTTTGATCCGAGTAAAATTGGGGATGATAAAGTGTGTGTATTCATAGGAAAACGTGGGACTGGAAAAAGTACACTCGTGACCGATATAATGTATCACAAAAAACACATTCCGAGTGGTATTGTCATGTCGGGGACGGAAGATGGAAATCACTACTACCGACAGTTTGTTCCAGATTTATTCATTTATGGTGATTACAATAAAAATGCAATTGAAAAAGTCCTCGAACGCCAGCGTCGAATGGTGTCCGTGGGGCACAAGACGAGTGCATTTTTGCTGCTTGACGATTGCATGTACGATAAATCCTTTATGAAGGATACATGTATTCGGCAATGTTTCATGAACGGTCGTCACTGGAAAATATTTTTTCTACTCACGATGCAGTATTGTATGGATCTGAGTCCAGATTTACGTGCAAATGTCGATTACATCTTTGTGCTCAGAGAAAACGTGATCCAAAACAGAGAGCGTTTGTACAAATCATTTTTTGGTGTCTTTCCCACATTTGACATGTTTTGTCAGGTGATGAATGCGTGCACTGAAAATTACGAATGTCTCGTGCTCGACAATACCAGCAAATCAAATCGAATTGAAGATTGTGTGTTTTATTACAAGGCGCCTATACGCAAGGGGTTCAAAATTGGATCAGACGCCATGTGGCAATACCATCAGAAAAATTACAACCCGAACCACGTCTCGATACCCGTTTCTACAGTGTCTCGGAAATCGGGTGTGACTGTCAAAAAGGTGTAGTCGCGTTTTGGTACAGCAAAGGTTTTCGTGTGAATTGATATATGTCTCTAATTGAGAATCTTGATTTTAACGGATCGAATGATATTCTGCAGTACATTCCAGAAGTGACTGAGGAAATTAAAGAAGAAATAAAAACTCCACAAATACAAATGGATTTCTCTACTCCAATTTCTGACGTCGTCCCCAGTGCCGAATTTAATATGCCCGAGAGCAACTACCCGCCGACCATGGGTGGTCCGTACAAAAACCCCCAGAACAACCGCGTCGCGGCGCTCAGTCTAGACAATGCGGATGCGGCTCCGCAGAAAGTGTCGACAAAAAACCCATTTGGTCTGACTGATGAGCAGTTTCACGCAGCAGTTGCAGGCATTGCTGCAGTCGCTGCATTTTCCAAGCCAATTCAGAGCAAACTGGGAGATGTTATTCCTAAATTTATGAGCGAACGCGGAGACCTTTCACTCACTGGAATGATTGCGAGCGCGCTCGTCGCAGCTATCATTTACTTTGTATCAATGAAAATATTGCATAATAATAAATGAGAACTGACGCGATTTCAATGAAGAGAATACGTGACGGAACTGGGTACTATGTCATCGAAGGTGGAACGCGGCGCAATTATTCGTTTGACACAATTGCCAGGCTCGCTCTCACACATGATTCACCTGCTCAACGCAAGGAATTAAAAAAACTGCTTCGAATTGTGACGGAGATGCCGAAACGGTCCAGGCCAGTCGGTCAGGTTTTGTTTTTGAGCCCTTTTACGCGGATGCCAGTGTCAACGCGGGATATTATAAATGTTCGAACAAATCGTAAAAAAAACGCAGTGCGAATAATTTCAAAGGCGTGGCACTAATTGCTGTATAGGAGGCCGGACATTCCATCCTTGATCCGGAGTACATTGTAGTTCATTGCGTAAAAGTAGTTGTTGTTTCCACCTGATATGGTTGTCAGGTTGACGCCGGCGGGTGCGACGATACGGTATGTGTCGATACGTGAAAAGTTCAGCGTTCCAGTTGGCTGAAGCTTTGACGTGTCCAGGCAGTAGGGGATGAGGCCAACCGATGCAGTTGCCCCAGACGCCTTGTAGCCGAACGGTGTGTGGTAATAGTGGGGGACATCCTGCCACTGGAAGAGGGAACGGGAATCGCCGATATCCACGCCGTTAATCTGGGTCTTGAAGTAGTAGCTCGAGGCGGGGATACCTGTTGTTGCCTGCGTCTGGTAGGCGGTCGAGTAGTTATTGGCTAGGAACGCGATAAACTTGATGGGGTGAGCCAGTGCGAGTTCCTGCATATTTGCAGCTGCTATGGGAACACGATTCACCTGCGTGATGAGCATATCCATGGGCGTGTTTGCAAAAAACTCGCGCTCAGCCTGGTCCAGGTAGACAAAGTTGGTCCAGGCCTCGTACTGCAGCTGGGCGTACGTGCCGTTGAAGCCAACCGTCGAGACGGTAAACCCTAATGGAAGAGAAGCCGCTGGGTCGATAAATGTAATCATTCCAGATGTAGTGGTAAATACTGTTGTGGTTTGCACTGGAAAGGTAATCTCGAGTGTGGCGGTACCTGTTCCTGCGCCAGGTGTTCCGCCAGTTGTAACAATCTGACTGATGGTTACTGGTCCAGTATATTGCGTACCAATAACCTGTTGCCCGACAGCTAAATTATTACCTGCAATATTTGTAGCCTGAATAATAGCAGACCCCTCACGGTCAACATATGGCTGGGCAGCGCTTAGCATTCCACGCGCACTGGCCTGTGGAATAATAACAAACTGTGCATTCTGTACAACCGCTGTTGTTGTACCAGCCGCACTGTAGTTGATTCCAAAAGAGACGTTTGACGTAGAAGACCCAACATATACATTTGTCATAGTCTGACCAGCATTAAAAAAGTAAACTGAACCATTGACTGGTGGAATAACATTCGTTGTTGTATTTGCACCATTGAATGTAGAATATTTGGCGGCAACTGCTAGTACTGCTGAACCTTGATTTCCTGCCTGTATTGTTGCCAAGCTTGCTGTATCAACTAGACCAGTATAGTAGTTTGTTGGTACAAACCAAAAGTCCGTTGCAGATGAATATGTTGTATTGAGCTGAGCAGCGGTACGTGGTGCAATTGCGGCAGCTGCTCCAGTCTGTACAAATGGCTGAAACTGATTTGTATTCAATGAAAGAACAGTGCTTGAATAAACTGTGTTTACAGTTGGATTAGGCACATTAACAACTGCCGCACCACCAAGTAGAGTCTGACCTGCTGCAACCGTTCCACCAGTTGCTGCTGCCGAGAGAACAAGATTGATTATTGGATAAAATGTCGTAAAACTTGTATTTGCTCCAGAACTAAAATTCACCTGACCAGTTGAAGTTGGCGAAATGACAGCTATATTAATTGTTGCTGATGTACTCGATACATACGTAATGGCAGAAATATAACCCATGGCATTTGTACCGAAACTACCGTTTGTACCTGGGGTTTGCGCAGTCATTACTGAATTTACAGTTGGTGCTGTTGTACCGGCAGACCATGTAATACCTACTGAACTATATGTAGCTGCTGCAGTAAGCGTAAGACCGCCAGTAACTGTAAATGAACCAGCAGAAAGAACAACATCTTGGTATCCTGCCAAAGTCCTAGAGTCATTAATACTTGTAGAAGTACTATTTGCAACACTCATATATCCAATAAAAGTACCCGATGTACTGCTGGTTGGGGTTACTGAGACAACTATAATATTTGGAGTATTATTTAGAGCTGTTGTAAAATACATACCTGGTACTATTTGCATTGCAGCATTTGTATATGTAAAAGGCGTTGTCTGGTACTGTTGTGATGCTGTAATAGTTGCATTTACTATAGTTACAGTTAAACCACTAAATGTCGTAACCCCTGTTGGAGAATTTGTTTTTGCAATTCCATAAGTAGCAGCTGCAGGTGTCGGAATAGTAGCTGTTGATGAAGCAACGGGAGCCGTGTACAGTTCGTAACCTACACGGTATCCCAGGTTAGCACTCCACGTAATGCGAAGTTCAATGTCGTGGTACTGGAGGGCGACGAGGGGCAGAGACACGTTCCAGTCCTTGCAGAAGAAAAACTTGAGGGGCAGGAATCCATTGATAACATTGGTAAGACCGTCAGTGTCATTGTTGAGGTACCGCTGCGAGTAGTTCTGTGCGCCAGTGACTGGCTCGATCTGGGTCATCCAGTTGATATCCTGGGTATCGATAACTTGGCCACCGATGAGCAAATCAATTTTATCTATGACTTTGCTCCAGTCCACGCCGGGGATGAGAGCGCCGCTGGTATCTTTTGCACTAAAATAAATATAATTCATCAAATCACCCTTCTTCTCGAATCGGATGGTTGAGATATTTCCAGCGGCTGGAGAACCCTGGATCAGCTGACGCTCCGAAGACATTGCGTAGTGAGTATACCGTTTGTAGCTTGAACGATAGAATGACACCTCTGGCTTTCCTGTCAGCCATGTGTCCTGAGCACCTGTTGCGACGAGCTGGACGATCCCACCAGACATTTAAGATGTGTCGAGAAAAGAAAATTGCTCAGTCTTTGATCATTATTCCACAATACTCGAGAGATCCTTCAATTGGTGTATAAATTTCCAGCATTTTACACAGGTCCTTGAGGTCTTTGAACGATCGCCAGAATTCTGGCGAGTGGTCGTACTCGTCGACTGTAACGTGGGCGAGTTCGTGGATCAGGACATTCATGGTCGAGTTGACTGAATCCATACCCTTGTCGAGACAAATGTAAATTTCGTAGCCCTTGTTGACGTTGTACCCAATTGTTCCTCGGTTCATTCTGGATCCATGGATGCCAGTAAGTATACATCGTCTCCTGAGTCGCGCAAATCTGGGGTCGACATTTTCAGTCGTTTGTAAATGATCGAGCAGGATGTCATACCGTCTGCGAATTTCTCGAAATAGGGGATCCTGTCGAATCGTATGTATTGTCGCGATAATCAGGGCCAGGATCAAAACTCCAATGTGGTGGCCCTTGCCCATGACTACTTATAGACGTAGAAAAACAAATTGTACATAGATGTCACTGATGGTGTGAGTCGTCTCCTGTAGAAGAGACGTCCACACGAGACATGTAAATTCTGGTTCGAGTGCAGTGCACAGCCGTTTCCCGTCAAGCAGTGGTTCGTATTTTGGCCCATCTGCGTAAAATGGACCATCCACAAGATGAACGAGTAATTGGTCGCCGTGAATTTCAAATCTATTGCCAAACGAATCAGGGCTTTTCCCGATCCGAGTTCGTTCTGGACACGTCCCGATGAGGTGCCCCCCTGGTTTGACTGCCGCCTTGATCGCCCGGATGCTTTCGTCAAACGAATCGACAATGTATTGTATAGAAAAGTTGTAGCAGACGACGTCAAATGGCCCCACATGTACCGCGTCTCGAATATCCCCCTGGCCAAGAAACCATACACCTATGCGAGCCGTGATGGCGCGATCTTCAGCTTCTCTAAGAGATTCTGGGTCTGGGTCAATGGCGACGAGGCGCGCCTGAACAGCTTTCCATTTGTGCCAATCGCCGCCGCGTCCGCATCCGCAGTCGAGAACGAACGATTCTGGTTTGACCCATTCCATGATGAGTTTACGTTTCGCGTCGTTGTGTTGTTTTCGTATCATTACTTAAAAGTTTCGCGCTCCTTTATTTTAAATGGGTTCTCTCGAGCAAGACTATCTGACTGTTCCTGGTCAACTCTATGCACTCATCTCCATGGTTGGCCCTGACATGCCACAAAAAAATGACCAGCTTGGTTTGAAAATCCGCGGGTGCTTTGCAACTCGGGACGACGCCGAACGTCACGCAAAGCGGCTCCAGAAGGAGGATGCACTCGTCGATATTTACGTCGTCGAGATGTACAAGTGGCTGCTGATCCCCCCTGATAATCTGAAGATTGATGACGTCCATTATACCAATGACAAGCTCGAGGAGATTATGACCAAGTACCGTGAGAATCAGCGTCAGGCTTCGGCAATGTTCGAGAAGCGCAAGCGTGATATGATGGCCAAGCCCCTCGAGGGAAGCTCGACGCCGTACATTGACCCCTCTGATGAAAACTCCAAGTATTATAACCGTCCGGATGTCCCGCCAATTCCTCATCCAGCCGAGCTTATCGACGATCTTCAGAAGGAGTTCCCTGACAAGGAGATGTCAGAGTTGGTCGCCATTGCTGATCAGCGCATCGCAGATGAGATTGAGCGCCGCCGTGTACAGCAGGAGGCGGAGCGCGCAGCTGCACCGGCTGTAATCATGGATGGTGGTCCTGTAGCTGCCCCTGTTGGCGGCGGAGGTGCATTAAATTTCTAGACTAACAGTAGAAAATGCACTGGGTTCTGTGGGCAAGTCTTTTTGCGATTGTGTGTGCATTGATTTATATGAGCACGCGTAAAGAAATGTACGCTCCTCCGCGAGATCAAAACACTGAACCGCCCTATGTGGACCCATCCAGTAACACCGTCCCAGATAGTCAAATGGCTATATACAAAGATATGGGTGGCCTAGATACACAATTACAAGCTGGAAATCCAATACTTAATTTTATTCAGGGTGATCCATCATCAAATGTGATATATGGCGATTTTGTCGCCAATGAATCTGATGGTGGGTCAGCAAAAATGTATTCTATTCAGGATGCGAGCAGCAACGCCTACATTGACAATGGCCAGTACTTACCTGAACTAACATCACCTACAATACCCTTTATCGGGGATTTACTCCCCCCCGTTCCTAAAAATATGGCGCTAGTGAGTCCGTCTAGTGTTTCAGTATCACAGGCGTTAACGACTTCCCCAGTAGTAACCCAATAAAAAATGCAGCAAATACAAAAATTATAGTTTCTTTTGAAATTTTTTCAAGTACATCAACCTGCGGCGGCGCGTGAAAAACCCTATGGGGTGGAGGGTGTTCATAGTACGAGTGTACGTCGTCCTCTTGATGTGGTGGCGGCGACTGGGGCATCGGAAAGGTCGGTCTCTCCATAGTCTGAGAGAGGTCCATCACTATCCTCAGAATCACTGTTCGTTTTAACTACAAAACCGTCGAGATTACCATCCTCGTCTGCGTCACTTTCATCTGAAACATCCTCGGAATCATAGGATGCTTCAGACGAAACATCACCCGACTCATCAGAGTCGTACTCTTCGGGTGCATAATCGTCGTCACAGACTTCGTTTGGTGAATATCGGACTGGTGGCCGGACAACGCGACCAGAACGAGTCCTACTGACCATGACTTCTGGGGTCGGGGAAGTGATCTCCGATGGCGGATCCATTTTTGTCGGCATCTTCTACCTCATCATGTGTTATTTCGTTTAAGTACTTTGGAAAAAAGTACACCCCCTGTGTACGTGCGAGTTCAAAAAGCGTTGATTCGCCTTCTATACCAAGCTGGATCGCAATGCTTTCGAGCTTTTCTTGGTATTCAGAATCATCTGAACGAGGCACGAAAAGCGCCAAGTTTCGAATGTCTTCAATCGAAGCATACAGTCCCCCGGCCCTTTGATCGATGGAGAGTGTTTTGTTTTCGAAATCCGCGAGGTGCTGCTGAAGCCATGTCCATGTTTGCTCGTCGAGACCCGAGTATGGGTGGACGAGCCTGAGAAATCGACTCTTCTTCCCACCAAAAGTTGGGAAGAAGATCACGAATAGACATATAAGAAGAATTATCCACAGCAACATTGCTACGTAACTCGGCTACTATACTCGGAGAAAGAATATATTCTCGTCCTACAAATCGAACCTTGTCCTTTCTCTTTTTTGGAAATTCCGTATTGCACATTTCATCAAAACATAATTGACATATTTTATCCCCTCGGATACCAAACCAGACATGGTTCGACTTGTGTTCACCCTGAATATATTCACAGTACCTCGAATCTGTCTGGACAATTATACTCTCAGTATTCTTTCTGGTCACGCGTTTAATTCTCGCATTCTTCTGACCCTCCATGTACTTTTGAATATACCGTTCCAGTGGATCGCACGTAATCTCGACATTGATCGACGTCTTGTCGGTTTCATTTGTACGAATGGCAAAGAGTGAAAGAACACCTGCGTCTGGTGTCGTAGAAAACGTCTGTTGCGTCTCCAGTTCGATCCATGGGACGTACGGCCCCGCGTCTCTCTTGTGTGACCAAATCATTCGAAGACCAGACCCACTGTACACGCTCGCATCAATTCTATTTCCCCATTCTGGGTCACCTGGAAGTTCGAGCAATATTCTTGTGCGAAGAGCAATGGCGTCTGTTTTTGAAACAAATGTGTCTGGCCAGTGAAAGTGGACACCAGTCTTGATTTGAGAATCGACACGTCGAGGTTCAGCTCGAGCGATGATACATCGTCCGGTGGCGACGACAGAATTCATCTGATGGGCGAGTTGTAGTATTTCTTCATCGGGTAGGGGGGTGTCTGATTTGTAATCCAGGTCGACAAAGAAATGAAATATATCCGTCTTTTGTTCGACAATGTATAGTTTTTTTCCAGTGTCAACACAGTGAACGTAATTCGCATAAAATTCTTCAAGTTGTTCGAATGGAACTTGAAGAATTCCGCCATCCATAAGAAGATGTGTCCCTGGTCCTCGTTCTACACGCCATCTATCCATACTAGTATATGCACCCGTTTCTTTTAGTCATCGTCTGAGTCATGCGTCAATCGACTCCAAAAGTCTTTAATTTTCGTGACGACGCTCGGCTCCGGCTTTTCTTCAATCTTCTTGAGCTCGTAAATTATATCGACTAGAGACTTTTTTGAAATTTCATCAATATCACCAAACCCCTGGGCGTCTACAAGCATCGCCGCAAATGCACGCTTTGACTTTGTCATCTGATGTAGTCATCGAAAATAAAATGTAGATTTATCCGTACTCACCAACGCTGCGTGAAAATCTGGGTTTGTTATGACATGCGTACGAATCATATCCCACAGATTTTCACGTGCCGTGATTCCTTCAAGGGTATCAAAATCAACTTTATCATTTTCATCATAATTTTTTCGAAAATACATTTGATGTTTTTCCATTTTTGTTTTTTCTTCGTTAAATCGGCGAATGATATAACTTTGTTCTCTTGATGTCATTGGAAGATCAATCAGATAAACATGATAAATGCTTGTCACATCGTCTTCAATGTCCGCCTCAGAATCACCTGGGCCTTTATACTTTGTCTCAAACTGAAAGTACGAATAGGTCCCTTTTTTTAAGTTTATAGTTCCACGGGTCTCTTCTTCGAGTTCTCGGACCGCGCATCGCAGGGGGTTTATAACTTCGCGTCGCCGGCATCCCCCTGTGACAAATGTCCACTCTTGGTATCGCCTATCATGAACAATGAGCATGTACTTTTTACTATCAATCGTCATCACTGGTATAGCTATGCTTTTGTGCCGTTCCCGGGCTTTTCGGGAATTGTCCATCCCTTCCTATTGTTTCGGAAGTAAAATAATTTACTATTTTTGACCCACGTGACGCTGGATTATACGTAATTAAAAATAAAATTCCAAACACGAGAACCCATTTCCAAATTTGCATTTATGTTACTATTTTTTTTATTTGAGAGGCGTCTCTGGTGTAGCACTAAATGTGTGATTGAATGGATTATTTTTGAGGACACCGGCCGCCAGATTAAGGCGATCACTACGTGGGTCAGGTTGACCCTTGAACACGTTCAGTGTATCGTACTGGGGCGGCAGGTAACGATATCCTTTGGATGCATCTGCTGGACGAACGGGAAGAGCGCCACCCTCGAGACGAGTCTGTGTGTTTGCGCCGACTGCAGCTCCGGGATCGGCGCGTACATTCATGCGACCAGGATTTGCGGCGCGGTCGGGGTTGACGCGATTCTTTGACCAGCGCACCGGGTCATCGTACGCTGAACCATAATGTTCATAGACCATGTACTGTGAAGGGCCCATTTCAAGACCATCCGTACGTTTGCCCGTCTCCTGTCGATTTGTCGTCCGACGCGTCTTTTGAAAGTCTGGACGCTGTTCTGGGCCAACAATGGCACCCCCCTGCCCCTGGCCACGGGTCTGCATCGGCTCGTAATGAGAAGTCTTTGATAGTTTTGCAGGGTGTGTGATGGCGCCCAGTGTCGTTCCGCCATTCTTTATCACTGGATTCGCAGGTCCACCCCAATTTCCAGGAAGATTCGTCAGACGCTCCTCGTTTATATTGTTCGGATAAATTCGAAAAAACTGCTGGAATCCTCCAGACGCCGGAACGTCGGGTTCCAACCCAAGTCCTTTTCCGACATATACTTTATCGGCAGGGGTTACATTGTTCATCCGATTGGTCACAGGCTCGCGGCTCGCATCCGGCGTGTACACCGGCTGGCCATACGGAAACCGCTTTCCATCCTTGACAATGTCTCCGAGGTTGGGAACAGCATCCTTTGGTTTTAAACGAAAGTCACCAGAAAAACCACGACCAGTATTTGGCATAGTATTTTTGTTATCAGATACATGGTCCATATTTTCACGAATATCATATTTTACAAGATCAAACTTTGATGTCTGTACTGGGACTGGAGCAGGTTCTACTGCCCTCTGTTCTTCCTTGGCGTCGCTGATTTTCTTTCCTGCAAAAACCAATCCTACAACGGCGGCGAGGGCGAATGGGTCCATCTATTACTAAACTATACTTTTATTTATCGGTGGGGTAGCGTTTCGCGTATGACATTGATTGATAAATGGCAAATGTACTCACTGGGTCCCACGGAAGAAACTTGTTCACTGGGTCCTTAATCTCCATGTGTGGGAAGTCATATGGCTTATCTGCATAATATTTGTTATTTCGGGATGTCATTTGAGAACGAAGAGCGTCGTCAGTCATCACTATGTCGACATAATTTGTATTTTTTGGTCCATAGTACATCCCGTCTTCAACCATCAACAGTCCCGGCTGAAGAACACTGCTCGGCATTTACTGTAGAATGATATTTTTTTATTGATTACCACCACCCATACCTCCGTGGCCTCCGCCAGCCCCACCGCGTATCTGAATAACCTCTGGACCGCGTGCGTATGGCCCATCTGGGTTACACTGCGAAGGATCGTCTCTGCACATTGGTGCAAACGGTTTTCCAAATGCCGCATTCGTAAACGCAGCCTGGTCATTTGGCCACGTGGATGCAGCCGTCGTGTAAAAGTTGCGCTCGGCGTCGCGCTTGCGTTCAAATGGATGTATAGAATCCCATTGCTGCTGCACCTCTTTTTTCATAGATGGATACCACGGCGCCTGTTGATTATATGTCGGATCGTCGCCTAGGAGATAATTGGCCATTGGGTTATCCCGTGTTGGCATACGAATGCCGTCGAGAGATGGACCCGCCACGGATGGCCTATTTCCATCTGGTATCATATTTGTACTGTATAGACCGTAGAGAGCAGCGAGCACAAGGACACCTAAAGCCACTATACGGGCATCTCGACGAATGAGATACACGAGAACTATGGCATAAAGAATAAAGCGGGTCGTTGCCATGACTCGCTCTTCAGCAGTCTGACGTGATGATGGCCAAAAATCGAGTAATTTATCTTTTTGAAAAATTTCACGTACATCAATCATTCTAATGTACACCGAGAATTTTAGTCTAGACCAGGGACCCCTTTCCACCCTTGAGCAGGTTTGACATGAGACCATTCATTGTATTCATGAGAGCATCCTCGTCGAGCGTGCCGTCTGACGTGGTTGCATTTTCCTGGAGCTGACTTGCACACTTCTGCGCGACATTCTCAATCATACTTAGCGTCTCAGCTGGGAGTGACGAAATAGTCGTTCCGAGAATGTACAGCGTCTGTAGATACTGCCAAATGGCGCTCTTTGACGTCTCGGACAGATCAGAGTTCCATAGACGCTGAATGTCGAGGTCGTTCAGAAATGGAACCTCTGCCGCATGCGTCTTGAAAAACTCTTCATCCTTTTGCATCAGATACTTTGCGTAAGGACTAATGCTTGACATGAACTCGCTCAGAGGCTTTTTCCCATTCGTCTTGCGAAGGAGGACAAATGTATTCTGGTACTTTACCAGCTTCTTCTCGTCAGGAAATGTGAGAACAAGCTCGTCGAGAAATTGCTGCATCATGTCATTGAAAGCGTTCACTGTGGTCGCCATTTATATTTTATTGCCGTGTATGCTTTAGTTAATAAGGAGTCGAGGTGAGTGTTTCGCGGTGCGCATTCCCCTGATGAACAATTATATACACCAAAAATGCAACCAAAAATGCTGGTTTAAAATATGCAGAATTTGGAAGCGCCTTTTCGTTATTCATCGACGAACGTACATATATATATGCAATTGTTGCAGATCCTCCAATAATTGCAGCCGTAAAAGGATCCCGAAAGTGATGGTCCATTCTACTATACATTAGGATTTAATCTTTTGCGTCATCAAAAAGCGTCTCTTGGTGAACTGGAACTTCTTTGACCTCCTCCTCTGGTGCAGGCGTCTCCGGCTCTGGTGCAGGCTCTGGCGCAGGCGTCTCCGGCTCGGGTGCAGGCGTCTCGGGCTCTGGCTCGGGCTCTGGTTCGTTCATCTCTGGATCAGCAGGGTCTGGGCCGTTTGACATGTCGAGTTCGCCAGTAAAATTTGGAATATACGTATCGAGAATTTGTTGCACCGGGATGAAATCATCGATAACTTCTTTGATTAAATCATTAAAACGAATCGACAGTTTATGCCGCAGCTCGTCGTCTGAAATTTTTTCAGCAATGACGTGCGGATCCTTATATAGGCTCTTTGCGGCTGCAATATAGCACGAGTGTACAAAGACATCATTCGAAGGGAGTTTAATATTTATTTTTTTTGATTCACTGGAGATGCGAACTGCGGACATGATTTTCACTGAAATTACAAACACTGCCGCGAGTAAGTTTGGAAACATGGATGTTGATTTTATTATGGCATCTGTATGCTGTTTTACCATTGTATTGTTCCAGTGCTGCACCTCCTGAAGAAGAATTTGATATCGCATGAGCGTCTGGCGTCCACCGGACACCTCTACAGCCTTTTTGTACAACTCGTAGAATGAATCAACCATAATGGGGGTCATGGCGTTACACAACTTGTGTGTAAATTTTCGTTCAGCCTCTACCAAAATGGCAGTGGAATCCATTACATTTGAACGAGTTTATTTTTTACTCGACTTGCCGCGAATCTTTTCTGCTGTTTTTTGAAGATTTGCGAGTGACGGAATTTCATCCATCGAGTGGTCTATGACAACCACAGATGGTTTTGATTTTACATCTCCCCATGATACCCCAAATGTCGCCTTGGCAACCTTGATGACTGTAAATCCTAGTCGATCGAGCTGCCTCTGAAGGTAGACTGTCGCCTTGTCGATGTCGTACGCTGGAAATCCAATTACAAATGGTGGGACGTGAATAAAAGTAGACCGTTCTCCAAGTTCTGACGCATTTTTTATTTTACGACAGAGCTGTTCGAGAATTGCTTTGTATGTTGCTTTTCGAATGTCCTGTTTTTTCTTTTCATTTTCGGCAATATCTTGTGCTGATATCATTCTCATATTTACGCAGAAGAAACTACAGCACCATTCCACGCAGCGGCGCTTGCATTGTTCATCGTCGTCTGACGCATTTGCTCAAGCCACGTATCCAGTTTCCCCTGATAGCCCTGTGTCTGTGTTTTCAAATCAGCAAACTGCTTGTCGAGGACCACCTGCGTGTCTTCGAATGTGGTATAGTCACCGCCACCGGACGCAAAGGGTTGAAACACATCTGCTGCGCCTATTCCTGGCATTGGCTGCTCAGACAGACTCTTGATATTGCCATCGCCGTCAGCCTGAATATCGTACTGGACACCAAAGTACCCACGGGTGTTGATAAACATTATACGGGCGTTGAATCCGGTGGACCCGTTCGACCCAGTCTGCTGATTTATGTAAATTGTCTGAACTGGGTAGACGTCTGGATTTTTTGATTGTATATTATTTATAATTGTTTGAATTGTTGCAGGGGAGACTGAAACAGCTGAGTCGGTAAATGTCTCACCCTTGATGAATGCATCCCTGTTCCATAGCATAAATCCCAGTATGGCAAGGAGAAGAAATACAACAATGTCCTTCATATATAAAGAGGTGAGAAAATTGTGCGCTGATCTTCCTGGATACAAAAAGTATAGTATACTAATGGCCACTCTGGTCTACAGCGATCGGTGTCCGTACTGTACTCAGGTTATCCAGGAAATCCGAGAAAACCCAGCACTTATTCACATGATTCGATTTCATAATGTATCTGTGAGCGGAGTCCCCTCGAAACAAATTACTCGCGTCCCGACGCTCATCACGAACGATGGCAAATTGCTTGTCGGAAACGATGTTCGTCAATGGATCGAAACTATGAAACCACAGGAAATTGTAGAAGAATTTGATCAAACGAGTCTGTCTGGTGCAATGCTCGATGATTCAGATCAAAATGAATCTGGCAACTTTTTCGACATTGAAAACTTTCACAAAACACTATCGCCGACCATGACACGCGAACTCGAGGAAAAGATTAACATGAAAGTAACCGATGCATACCAAAAGGGGAGTCTAAAATAAAACAGCGTTGAGATATCATGGTACGTCTGAAGACGATTCAGGCAAACGCCTTTCGAACTGTATTTGAAGTTCTTAAAGATATAATTAATGATGTAAATATTCTTTTTCGTCCAGACGGCCTTCTTGTAATTACACTCGATACAGCAAGGGTAACACTCGTTCACTTATTCATGGCGGCTGAAAATTTTGAAGAGTATCACTGCGACCAAGAATATACGGCTGGCCTGAATGTCGCCAATACATATAAACTTCTCAAGTCTGTTACAAATGCTGACACACTGAGTTTACACATTGACAATCAATATCTTTTGCATATTAAAATTGAAAATACAATCAAAAAGACGTCGACGCTTTTTGATTTTAAACTACTTGATATAAACGATGACATGTTATCAGTCCCTGAAATTGAAATGAACATTTTGACAACAATTCCAAGCATCGACTTTCAGAGGATAACACGAGACATGTACAATTTGTCACATGATATACATATACGACGTACGGCGCATACACTCGAGCTTGAATGCGAAGGGGGTTTTGCGACTCAAAAAACAGTCATCGAATGCACTGAACCTGGACCACACACCCCAATTGGAAACTTATTTTCACTCAAATATATCAACATGTTTACACGCGCGACTGGACTGTGTTCGAGTGTTCAGTTGATCCAACACGATAGCGACGAGAATATGCCTGTCGTATTTCGCTACACTGTAGCAAACCTGGGGGAGCTTAAGTTTTACCTGGCTCCCAAAGCTGATTAAATAAATTAACTCCATAAAACTTTGGTGTCTGCTTGCGAACCAGGCGCCATTTTATACCAATTGTAATTCTTCCTATTGAAAATTGAACATGAGGTGCTGGAGCATACATGTTAAAGTCTGGCTCGCTTTGCGTTGGACCCCCGTAGTATTTTCGAACAATCTCCGTGCACTCCGTGCCATCATCTAAACATGCATACTTTATAGGGACTATAAACTTGGGACGAGCATTTTGTATAGGCCATGTACCGATGTGAATGTACTCCTTCCCCCCAAAGTAATATTCAATTTTTCCAATCTGCCCGGGAGACAAACTGGTGACCGGGACAAGTGACAGTTCATCATCGATACGAAACATTTGCTTGACCTGAAAGTTTTTTGGCCGAAATTGTTCGATGATACGTAACATAACTAAAAGTAATTTATATTATTAAAATAATGGAACGACGCTACCATGAGCGTATTAGAGAATTTCAAAAAAAAGGTTCGACTGAAGAAATGTATGAATATATAGCAAAATGTATACCCTTATTTAAAGAGTTTGAAACTGCCGGTGGACAGAAGAAGGATGTGTACGAAAAATATATGGATGAAATCGAGGGTGTTCAGGCACCTGAAAAATATCCAAAAAAGAATTGTACACACTTTGATGTATGCAAAGTATGCAGGTCAAAACAAAGTCAGTATCTCGACGAAATCACAAGTGATATGATTTGTACAACGTGTGGGGCGACAGAGTACGTCCAAAGTCAAGAAGTTGGTTTTAAAGAAGAACAGGAGATGGAGCGTCACGTTGTCTACTCGTACCGCCGTGAAAATCACTTCAACGAATGGGTCAATCAATTTCAGGCAAAGGAGTCGACAAGTGTGCCACCCGAACTTATAGAACAACTTCGTGAAGAGGTTAAAAAACAACGAATCAAGGATGCGAGTGAATTGACGCACCGTAAAATTCGCGAAATGCTCAAAAAGATCCACATGAATAAATATTACGAACACGCACCATATATAACCACTATCCTCAATGGTGTGCAGCCACCAACAATGCCACAGGCGTTGGAAGATCGCTTGCGCCTCATGTTTGGGCAAATTCAAAAACCTTTTGAAAAACATTGCCCAGAAAATCGCAAAAACTTTTTGAGTTATTCATACGTGTTGTATAAGTTTTGCGAACTTCTTGGCGAGGACGAATATCTCCCGTGTTTTCCGTTACTAAAATCCAAAGAAAAATTGTACAAACACGACATGATTTGGAAAAAGATTACAATTGATCTCGGATGGGAATTTATCGGGACCACCTAAAAAAATATCATATATCAGTATGGAGGAAAAAATAATCGCGCTCCATAGCAATGTACTGAAACACCTCAATTCGGCAAGTCTCGCCCGCATGACAGCTGTCTCAAAACTTATGAAAAACACGATACAGGCGAACAAGTCGCTCGCCAAAAAGGTGCTGACCGAAAAGAAACGTATCGATAGCCTGCGGAAAGCGGTGAACACAGGACTCAAAATCCCGTACAATTACCCGACGACTCGTTCAAATATAAAACGCGGTAAGGTTATTCGTCGGAATATACGATTGGCGTCGCCTTCAAACGCAGCTCGCACAATTAAAATCCCTGAAAATGCTGACTATTTTCGGAAAATTGATGCGACCGTTCGTGCTCTGAATAACATTCGCAAGTTGCCAAAAAACAATATGGTCCGCGAGAACAACACCAACGGTCGCCGTGCATTTTCATTTAACGCGAATAAACAAAGGTACACTCTATTACCAAATGGGACACTTCAGGTTTCATATTACAGGCCGGGACAGGGGATGATAACGCGTTGGATATCAACAGGTGTAAAGCTTTCAAACATCCTTTCAAAATCAAACCGCCGAAAGATGTTCGAGCTCGAGTGATTCTCCAAAATTTATCAGCATAGCGTCAGGGATAGCCAAAAGTCTCATATACATGCGTGCCTGAATTCGATGCTCGTCCTTGAGTGAGCGAACAGATTTCAATTCAACTATTAAATTTGAATTTACAATCAAGTCTGCACGAATATTTCCAATTGCATGCCCGTCGAACATGACTGGAATTATTCGTTCAGTTTGATATGCTATCCCCTCCTGTCGCAGCCCAACCTCCATCGCATTGTGATAGACCCGTTCGGAAAACCCCTGCCCGAGTGATGTCCACACGCGTCGAGCGATGGTTGAAACAGCCTCTTTCATTTTCTAAGCAGCTGTCGGTGGGTTTAAGTTGAAAATTGGCATAGTCGAACGCTGTACGTTGAGATAGTCCCCCTTGGTCTTGAACAGACGGCGTTCCTCAACCATATGACCACGATAGACAACCGGAAATATCATCGCATCAAACTGTCCTTCGGTCGCAGAAAATGTGGAATGAATAGATGCGATGATTTGTACAGGGAGCACGTCCCCAGGTTTGAGCACAAAAGTCCACTCCTTGGTCGCCTCCTGTACCGTGCCGACGACTTCATCATCAGGCGCAAGAAGACTCTGAAGCTGAGTCGAATCCTGTGTAACAAAGCTTACAGAGGAATATGTCACTTCAGAGAAAGCGCCGGACGTGTGCACCCGATCGATCCAGTACTGCATTCTATAAAGTAATTTAATGTCAGTTTTAAGTAGATGATTGTGTACGCAGATTCAAGACTGCGAGACACGACACTGTACCCATCTGGAAATTCGTACACCCTTTTCTTACAAACACCGATACGTAATATAACAGGCGTTGATTTAGTTTCAGCAAAAGTTCCAAATACAATTTATAATTTAACAACAAGTTCAAATGTTATTCAAATTAAGACAGACACAGTGACATCGAATGTTTTCATGAACGCTGGATTTTATTCGACATGTTCTCTGATCGACATATTTAATTGTCAGGTGGCGAATGTTAGTCTTGCCTACATGGACGAACAGGGTAAATTTATATTTACAGGAAATGTACTCTCACTGACGACGCTGACGCAAGAAATTTCAGAAATGGTTGGGTTGCCCCTTGGAAAAACAAATTCCGTAAAAACATCTACAAACCCAGTGTACAAAAGTTTGTATCCAAGTGCGAATGCGTTTATCACGTCAACGAATATAGTAAGTTTAGAAATTAATGATTATATATGGCTTGATATAGTAGAATTCAGGACATCATCAACATCTGATGCACGTAAATTGATCCTTCAACCCTCCGGGTCGTACACCACACTGAGCAATACAGCCGCCCGGTCATTTGCAATCATTCCAATGGATGTCGCATCGGGAAATATAAAAGCATTCAAGGAGGCTTCAGATTATCCTATAAAAACTGAATTCCCTTCGCGAATAGATTCGCTCGATAGACTTACTATTCAATGGATTGATAAATATGGCATTCCGTTGAATTTTAGGGGTCGTGATTTCAATTCATTTACTTTACGTATTCATACGACGCATGTTCCTATACATCCCGAACGGATTGAAAGTTTACCTGCACCCATCCCATACGAACACAATCGTCAAACAATTGTTTATGGCGCCATTGTTTCTCTTGTGATTGGACTGTTATTAATTTTAATTACTGGGAAACGTCGTTAGCCAGTGAAAACCCACGAATGGTTGATTGTTCCTTTTGAGTCGTTTCTCCTGGGACACGACGACGCTGGCCAACCGTGAGCAGAAAAAGTATAATAGCAAGCAGTACCAGGATCAATAGCTTCATATGTACTATATACTAATATTTTCTTCGCACCCAAGAAGCATTTGATAAGATCGTGCGAGTGGCTGTTGGAGATGTACGTTTTAGGTATCGCGCAAGAACCTCCAGACGGCGGAAAACAGTGAGGGGCGAATTTTTACGCATCGCCACCGAAAGCGACTTGCGGCGAGATGACACTGGCGCCGCAACAGTATAGCCATACAATTTCCCGGGGCTTAGAGGAGGAAGAGTGTACGGGCCTTTTCCTGGAAGACCGCGGTTTTTTATTGCGCGTGACTTGACGTGAATAACATGCGGACTTGATTTGCGGCGGTACGAATACGCACGACGTGTGATCATCTTATTCTATTCTGACATAAAAAAACGAGCCGAGTATTTGATAAATGAAATACGTTGTCGCAGATTTCGAGTCTACGCCTCAAAAAGTTATCCACTCTATTAGCTTCATCCCTGTAGAGGTCAATAGAAAAAAACAATGGGTTTCACATGGAAGACACCGAGACCCTGAGTTCAAAAAGAACAACACATTGACTCGAGGTCACATGCGTACGATTTTCATAAAAGAATCATTTGAAAATCCGTATGTGTACCTCCATGACAGAACTGTCAATAAAATTGGAAAAACACTCATGTATGGAGGGGAGGATATATGTATCCTCCCGTATCGTGAAGCCCTCCTGGAATTTATCCAGTGTGTCCACGAGCGTGGAGACGGCAACTGGCTCGCGCACGCCATGGACAACGAATTGGACATTCTCCAAACAACCGACACACATTTTGGAACTGGGCTATTCCCCAAATCACTGCGTCATTTTCCAGATGAATCACGTCTAGATGGGTGGTTTGAAATCGCAAAGGTATGTACACAGCAGTTGTTGACATACCGGTGCCCTGATTTTTTCAGGGCCTATGCGGCGTGGATGACCATGAACGGGATGAGTCATGTCCAATTTTCCTCCCGTCTCGAGGATTTCACTCGATTCGTACGAAATGATCGAGAGTACACCCAGAGGCACATTGCCCCTGCGGATGTCATGGACTTGTGTGATGTACTTTCAGTAGCACATCCCCCAATTGACGGAAAGTCGTTTATTGTGTCAAAACCGATGGCAAATTGGAGTGATATCCAAACGAAAACATTTTCAGCTTCATTTCAGTCGACAAGCTAAAATCAAATATTTCCATATTTTTTATAGATATATCAATAGTTTGCATTGTGTAGCGATGTCGTAGACGAGCCTGTACACTAAAAATACTCATAATAAATGATTTTAAATTTTTTGTATCATATGTTTTTTCATGTGGCCAAACACAGCGAATAACCTTTACGTCATCTTTCCCTGTGAACACAGCGCACGGAGTCTCTTCTGAAACTGCGCCATCCAGGTACCTGTTTCCCTGATAAAGAACACTGGCGAACAGGAATGGGACTGCGACGCTCATGCACAGCGCATCCACGACTGACATATCTGGACTTAGGCTGCAGGAAAAATATTCAGTTTTATTTAAATTGACACAATATGAAGTAACATATAATAAAGGCATATCTGGTCGGATGTCGCGCAGTTCCCTAAATGTTAAATCTTCCCGACTACAATATATTCGAATAATATCGACAATAACTTTTCGAATTTTTGATTGACTTATGAGACCGAAATCTTTTAAAAATAATTTTATATTTGGTCTCATGATATCTTTGAGAGGTATATTGATTGAATAATCCAAAATAGCATTTATATTCCCCTCTGCGATAATGTAAAAAAATGCCAATAAAGCACCTGCACTTGCGCCCGTAATTTCTTCGAGATTGTGTAATTGATCAGAATCTCGAAGGGCCGCAAGTGCGCCCAGAAATGCAAAGTATGTCATCCCACCTGGTCCAATGGCCAGGTATTTCATTTATTTTTTAGTTATTTTTACTTTTAGACTCTAATAGTATTTGGCAAAGGATTTACGCATAAAGGAGAATGCGAGTGCAAACACGAGGGTGTGCACACCGACGGCGATCAGAGACGACTGGCCGCCATTACGGAAGACACCTCGGGAACCTGGGGGGATGGTGAGAAGAACACCTGGCGTCAGTGCGACGAATAGAAGAGCAGGCACAATAAGGTCCGCTGGACGAAGACTTATCTTGAGCACGAGACGAGCGATCAGGTAATACACCAGAGACAGGACGAGCGCATGGACAATGACTGGGCTAGGACCCACGCGCAAAAGAAGCCCCGGGCTGAGGAGGGCGAAGAGTATAGCGGGTGTAAGAACTTTTGGACCAGTAATATCCATTGTTACTATTCAGCGAGAAAAGATTCGTACAAACTCGGCAAAATCGTGGAATTGTGCAGTGGTCAGAAAACTGCTTTTCAAATGATTGTCTTCCATGTACTGCTGAAGAGACATCCACATGTTGAGCACGTGTTCCGAATTCCAATCGTGCCAATCCTCAGGTGAAAGAGGAGTATCATCCTCTTGCTCATCCATTTCATCGAGAGCGGGTGAAAAGAAGAATGCATCCTCTCCATACTCATTATTGAGACCCATATTTACTTGTATGTACAGAGTCCTGAGACTCTAAGCAACTTTTTTGACAGTGATGGTATTGCGCTCCTTGACTGGAGCATGGTCTACAATAATTTGATAGACCTGCTCAACACGCGTTTCGTCGCCTCCAAAATAAGCACGCAGCCCAGCCATAATGACGGGCTTGGTAATACTCCCTCGAGCCTCTTTTGTGTGCAGTGATACCTTATCCTGGTTGATCTTCACTGTGTCAATATCCTGAGACTGTTTAATTGCTTTCATGTGCTCCTGGACATCCGCACGCAGCTCCTTTTCGCGTTTGTTCAACACCGCCATATCCTTCCTCGCCTCGGCCAGCTGATGCTTCAGATTAAGCCACTCGGTCATAAGAGACTTGAACTCGTCCATTTTAATTATTTAGTGTTTGAATTCTTTATTTCTCGTAGCTATTCTCGAGCTCAAACTTGGGGCGCATCGTATCTGGTGGAATGGTTGACAGGTTAAAGATGCTCACAGGTCCACGGGGATTTGGAGGCTCTGACCGGAAATCACGATTGGCGTTGCGCAAGTTTCCGCCGATGGTCTCTGGGAAACCAATCTGTGCACGAGGGTCTAGAAAGTTTTGGCCTGAAAGGATAGCGTCTGGGCTAAACTGACCAAAGTCCTCTGTCGTCACAACCTCCTTTGGGATGAGGCCAACATTTGTGTTGTCGTACACTGGCATATCAACGGTGCGCATTGGTGTACCGGTTTCGTTCACAAAGCCACCTGGAGTGTCGACACTCTCGAAATACCCACCTGGGATGTCATTGGAGGACGTCTGGTACCCTTTGCCTGTGCCCCCCTGCATAATTCTGGCACCTGATGCGACGGGTCCAACTATTTCAGAATTTCCGGCAACTGGTTCATCACCAGTCGGTGTATAATCACTACGCTTCTGAGGATAGAAGACCATCATGGCAATCAGAAATAAAAGGACTAAAATTGCCAGACCTTTCCCGTCCATTTATATTAGTATCATACTTTTTTTTTACAGGTCCATCTCCTCCTCCTCTGGCTCGACATCGTCCCGGAAAAGATACTCACGCGGGAAACGTGGCTTTGGTGCAGACTTGACCCGAACCTGAATCATTTTCCAGACCGGTTCAAATGCACGCTTGGTAAACACGAGTCCGACGAGTTCAAGAAGGACATCAACGTGTGTTCCAGGTGCAACCGATGCGATGTCGACCGTATTCCTCTGGGTGTCGTAACACGTCGTGACAACCTGACCCTTAATTGTCGCAAAGGATACAGCAACCTCGCCCTTCAAGTTCATGCTCCCCTGATAGGCTGACGTCACAGTTTCATCAGAAATTTCCTTTCCGAACCACGCAACCTTGGACTCCTTTGCCTGAGTTACAATAGCCTCATCAATATCAGAGAAAAGAGTTTTGTCCTGTGGAATGATAGTATCAGTATACAATTGTACAGTGTTCAGCTGGTGCATGACACGGCTTCCGTCGTCGTTTGTGATTTTCAGAAAATAACGCCCATCCTGGAGTTTGGTTGGCGTGTCAAACAGCATTTCATAGAAAACAAACCTAGGCTCTAAATAGAAATGACTACAACGTGTCCTCCTGGTCTTACCCTACAGGCAAATGGTATATGTGGGACAGGTACACCCACCATTCTACAGACAGCCGCTACATACTGTGGGCCACAGTACGCAACAAAAAATTGTGTCTACACCGCGCAACTCACATCGGCGTTGACCCCAGCCACAGGGAATGAATCAATTCCAAATACAATTTGTGCATTTATGGAGGCTGGGATACAGACGCCATGTGACCCAGGGTGTTGCGTGGGTCAGCCGACCACGCAAAAAACAGTAACAACAGGCGCCTCGTCCTCACCGTTTCCCCTATGGGCGATTCTATTACTGATTGGTATCGGTATTATCATAGTCTCAATCGTCATCTATTTAGCGACGCGAAAGAAAAAGTTGAATGGTAATAGTAATGGAGCAGCTCCAAATCGGCGACTACCAAATGGTGATCGACTTGGCAATGGCACCAATACAGGGAACTAATATACAGGTCTGGCATCTTATTCTGTTTCTCGTCGTTGGTCCTATGGTGACGTGGCCCATGCTCATCGTATTGATACTCTTTTTCTTCGGACAACACATAAAGATGAAGCTCCCCATAAATGTATAATGGCTGACCAGATGACCCTGCAGACTGTATTCGACGAGATCAAGCTCCTACGCAAGGATGTCCGCAAGCTGAAGAGCCTCATCGAGGATCCACAGGGGGAGAAGGCAAAGGCTCGTTCGACGACCAATGGGTTCAACAAGCCCCTTGACATTTCAGAGGAGCTGCGCAAGTTTCTGAACCTCGCCGCTGGTGAGCAGATTTCTCGTTCACAGGTCACCAAGAAGGTGAACGAGTATGTTACGGAGAAGGGCCTCAAGAAGGGGCAGAATATCACGCTCGACGCATCGCTCAAGTCTCTGCTGGACCCTCCAGCTGATGTCCAGGTTACGTTTTTGAACATTCAAAAGTATATCAATAAGCATTATGTCAAGCCCGAGAAGCCAGTCGACGAGCCAAAGCCCGTCGACGAGCCAAAGCCCGCCGCCTCAAAGCGCCCGAGTGTAAAAAAGTCTTGAGTTAATATATAATGAAAGTAATAGTATTGTTGTTGTTGATGGTCATGATGTGGTTGATGTTTAAAAAACCGACAAAAAAGCAAGCAGCAGTAGTAGTATCAGGTACGGGACCTGGATACATCCCCGCATTTCAGGGATTTCCAGAAGTAGGTGCAAGTGGAGTCTAAAAGAATTAATAGTATATATGTGTAATGGAAGAGACTGTTGATGCTCCTCCGATCGATCGTGTCGCAATTGAAAAACTCGTTGGTACAAAGGTGAAAGATCTCTCTTTGTATCAACGTGCTTTTACGCACAAATCTGCTCTAAAAAAGTATCGCAACCTTGACAAATGTTACGAGACACTTGAATTTATAGGTGACTCTGTACTTGGGTTTATAATTACAAAATACCTTTTTGATAGGTACGAGGACAAACAGGAGGGGTTTTTAACAAAGGCGCGAACAAAGCTCGTTCGCGGAACGACTCTGTCGGAAATTTCGAAACACCTCGAGTTACATACCTGGGTCCTCATGGACGACAAGGGAATGCGTAACAATTGGAATACAAATTCAAATATACTTGAAGATGTATTTGAGGCACTCGTTGGCGCTATATATTTAGACATTGGCATGATTCATGCAAAAAATTTTGTCTTGTCTGTATTTGAAAATGTAGACATTAGCCTCGTTGACGATAATTATAAAGATCAGCTCATGCGATGGTGCCAAGCCAACAGGGTGACGCTTCCAGATTATAGAGTAAAGGGTCAATACAATGGAACATTTCACATTGAAGTATTTATTCAAGACGAGCCGCACGGGTCAGGTTTTGGAAAAACAAAAAAAGAGGCTGAACAAAATGCGGCTCAAATTGCACTTAAGACCACCGAACGTTTTAGTAAATAGATGCATCCCCGTGTTGCTGATTTACTGTCCAAGCCGTATTGGGACCAACGCAGCCAAGAATGGCTCGATCTCAGGGGTCAAATGTTGACGGCGAGCGATGCCGCGACAGCCATTGGATTAAATCCATACGAAAAACCAGATGGGCTGTTGGCTAAAAAATGTGGCGCAGCTCGCCCGTGGTCTGGAAACGAGGCAACCGCGCACGGAACCCGACTCGAGCCGCGGGTTCGTGACATGTACGACGAACGGTACAATCAAAAGTCTCACGAAATTGGCCTTGTCCAACACCCGGTGTACAAATTTCTCGGCGGATCGCCAGACGGAATTACCGAATCGGGCCGGCTGCTTGAGATCAAATGTCCGTTGAGTCGAAAAATCAAACCAGAGGTTCCCGGGTATTACCTTCCGCAAATTCAACTTTTACTTGAAATTATGGATCTCGATGTATGCGATTTTGTACAGTATAAAGAGGGGCCTCCCGAAGAATTTGTCGTCGTCGAGGTGAAACGTGATCGCGAATGGTTTGCGAAATATCTTCCGGTTATGGAAGCATTCTGGGACAAGGTGATTGAATATCGTCGTCGAGGAATGTGTGAAGTTGAGATTGAGGATCCCGTGTGTCTAATCGTCGAATAATTCTTCGCATTTTTTGATTGCATCAGCAAATACTTTCTTCACTTTTTTCACCCCCTGATACCCGTGAAGCGTTGCGAGAAGTCCCAATGCGATATCACGCGCCTGACGCGTTTCTTGGTGTGAAATATTAATGAGCGTCGCCTGTATCTCGACTGACAGGTCGTCCCACGATGTACCCGGGTTGGTCTTTTCAAATTCAATCGCGGCTCTCTCCATATAAAAATATAGAGGTTTTAAAAAAGAATGAAGCACCTCATCGGACGTGTCTCAGGCGCCCACATTGATTATGTCGATCAACTCGAGCCTTTAATGGTTCAAATTGCAGAGGAGTGCAAACTCACAGTTGTGAGCAAAGCATTTCACCAATTTGACCCAGTTGGAGTCACTGGTGTTCTTGTTCTGTCAGAGTCTCACTTTTCTGTTCACACGTATCCAGAGAGGGATGACCTGTATCTGGATATTTTCTGCTGTTCGGAATCATTTGACCCAGAGGTTGCGGGGCGTATCATCCTACGAGTATTCGAGGCGTCCGATGCCGAGTGGCAAGTTGTCATCCGATCCTGACATCGTTTTATATGACAGTCGTCAATTTGAATACATCCGTAGAATGTCCTTGATAATTTCGTGACGTTTTACATCCTGCTCAGTGAACTGGACAAGACCGATCCCGTGAATAGGATGCTCGCGAAAACGTTCCAAAAGATCTTCAAGGCCGTTGTTTTCAAATCCACGGTCGTACTGGCCGTTATCACCCGTGATTACCAACTTGGAATCTTTCCCAATACGAGTCAGTACCATCTTCATTTGACTCGGCGTCGAATTTTGCATTTCATCTGCAATGATCCACGCATTGTCAAACGTTCGGCCACGCATGTACGCCAAAGGGCACACCTCGTAATTTTTCAAAATTTCAGTCATAGGCTGGACCCATGGAGACATTTTCTTGTTCAGATTACCCGGAAGAAAGCCGTGCTGCTCATCGACGGACACCACCGGACGAGTGATTATAATCTTTTTGGACGGCGGTGCAGCCCTGCATGCCATCATTGTCTTTCCTGTACCCGCTGGACCGCACGCAATAACTATAGGGACGCGAGGATTTTCTAAAAGAAGTTGATAAATCTTATGAGCCATTATATTTAATTACACTCTATTTTTTTATGTAGATCTCCAGAGATACTCCTCCTCCAAATGCCGCGTCAGTTGTTCAATGGTACGCGTCTCAATCTCAGTGTGTTTGTCGACCCACTTGTCGTACTCGGACCGCATTGTAACAAAGAGCTTCGGCGCGGCATTCAATTCAGTCAGTTTTTTTTGGGCAATGTCCAGTTTATCTTTCGTCACTCGAATAGTTGTGTTGTGCATCTCGATTCGCCGAAGAATTGGTACTTCGTAATACGCGTCGACTGCATATTCTTCGAGTTCGCCCTCTTGGTACACGTGCCCCTGCAGGTCATACAATTGATCTGTCGAAATGTTGTTGAGTACGTACGATGACATGAATTCGTACATGGATGGTGTTATAGCCTCCCGATGATATTTCTCAAATGTAGAGTACGACCACACAAAGACCGGGTCATCATTTTCGCCATCGTAGCCACACAGAAGATTTCGCTTCGGGCACCAGAGAAGATACGACATTTTTGTTGTCCCCGTGAACTGACTCTGTCCTCTAAACGAAAACATCACCTAAAAAAATAAGGGTTTTTTACTTTATGAGCCACTACGAAACACTTGGTATTTCAAATACAGCAACGGCCGATGAAATCAAAAAAGCGTACCGAAAACTTGTCATGGTACATCATCCTGATAAAGGTGGGGACGCTGACACGTTCAAAAACATAGGACAGGCCTACGAAGTGTTAAGCGACCCGGAACGCAGAGGTCGGTATGATCAGTTTGGGTCAGACGAACCACAGCACCAGCAGCACCACAATGTCGACATTTCGCAGATGTTTTCGCAGATGTTTGGGGGTGGTATGCGTCAGGGATCCCGTGACATGAATAGGCGCCACACTATCGAACTTACACTGGAACAAGTATACACTGGCGTCACGAAGACGATTCGAGTCCCACTTATGAAGCCCTGCAACGCCTGTGCGACGCTCTGTCCAAAATGTCGTGGTCAGGGGGTGATGGTTCAGGAAATGCTTGGAATGATGGGTCAAATTTTTGCACAGCCGTGCGATCAATGCGAGGCGTGTGGAGTTGTTCGATCTGGATGCCCAGCGTGCGCTCAGCAAAAACGAACAACTGAAACAATTACAATCAATTTACAAATTGAAAAGGGTATACAGAATGGCGCGCAGCAAAGTATTCAGGGGCTTGGTGAACAGGCTCGGTCGCAAAAAGAGAGGACTGGTGATTTAATCATTACATATAAAGTAAAATCTCACCCACTTTTTGAGCGACGAGGTGACGATCTTCGATATGTCATGACCATTAGTTTTCAGGAATCTGTCGACGGGCTTGATATATCCATCCCTCACTTTTCTGGCCCAGTCGCGTTCAACACGCGAAAGATATTTGGAATTATCGACCCCCGTAAAGACTATGTTATTCATCACAAGGGGCTCAACACGCGATCCAACTTGTTGGTCAATTTTGACATACAGTATCCTTAGGGCATTGCTCTTGGATTTGGCCGTGAATTGCGGCACATTGGACAGTACACTGGACGCATATCCCGTGTACGTGTTGTCCTCCAGTTGTCAAAACATTGACCGTGAAAATAGTGTCCACAGGACGTTTTCACTCGTGCGCCATCCGAAAGGTTGTTGTAACAAATGGCACACTCCGAAGGCACCTCTGGAGGCGGAGGAAGTAAGTTGGCCTTTCGCGCATGTCGCATACACATCGGATATATCGAATATCGGCTATTTTTACACAGCTCGCCATTTGCGACATGCGCCGTACACCTGTACTCGTTTGGAGGAATGGGCCGCGGAGTTGGATTTGGGCAATGGATCATGCACGTTGGCTGATTTATCGCACATCTGTTTGTACACTGTGTTCCTCGTCGGGTCATCGAGGGACATATTGGTCGAGGAGGCGGAGGTGGCACAGGGGGTGCTCGAAGATATGATCTATGTGGAATAAATCCCGAACGAATAAGAATTCGAGCAACTTCTGGTGGAATATATGTTTGCTGATAACGATCAAGAGTTGTAACGATACTTATAAGATTCGTAAAAAGTTGTTCCATTTATTATAGAAGAGCATAATTCTTTTATGTGGTGTGCTGGCTAAAAACAAGAAACGATAGAACAATTAATGGATAAACTTACGTTGAGCCTCGCGCGTTACCGCCAGCACAGCCTCGACCTCATCAACGCACGCAGGAAAACAATCCTTCTCACCGAGTTGCCGAGAGAACAGCACCAGCACATTGTCTCAAACAAGCCCAAGGAGATGTGCAAAGCGAGGACACTCGAAGGAAGACCGTGCCCCTTCAAGGCGACTTCAGGGTGCTTTTGTAAAAAACATAGCAGTATGATATAATGGAAGAGTACAAGCCAATAATCGTGTCACTTGTTATCAATCTCGCCATTGTTTATCTCATCCCCAAACTTTTCGTCAACCCGACCGGTGTGAAAGCCTTTGATGATTTTGTCTCATACCTCAAGGCTCAGCAGGCGTTTATAGGATTTAGCTCTGTGTTGCTTGCTATAGTACTTTTAGGAACGCAATACTACCTTGAAAAATCATCAGAAGGTGGTCATGGTCGCGGTGGGGATTTGCTGACTGAAGATTTTATGACACCTGCTCCGAGCTCAGTAGAAAAACATTAGCACGTCCAACTGAGTTGATAATCTTCACCGTACCCGGGTGTTCACACTCTGTCATGCTTCGATCGTAACATGTTCGCATGTGCTTCATTAGGTGTTCGAGAGACGGTTGGCCCCACACCATCCCTTTTTGAAATAGAAAATCATCGTTTTCTATACAGGTCCGCGTGCACGGAACTACAAATTCCGTGTCTGGGACGTACTCTTTGAGACCGCCAAAATCTGTTATAATAACAGGTTTACGGCGAAGTGCAGCCTCGACTGCTCCCATCCCCACCCCCTCGGAATGGGAGCAGTTTATGTAACAATCTCCCTGTGCGTGGATACGTTCAATATCCTCTTCGCTCACAAGACCATTGACAATGTCGACGCGTGGGATTTTCCAATTGACAGGAACCTTGCACGTCGCCTTGATCAAAAGGCGTGTATCTGGAAGCTGGAGACGGACGAACGCCTCGAGGAGCATTTTTATATTTTTACGAGGATCGATTACATTTCCAATTGTGTAAAACGTGTAGTCAGTCGATCGGTTCACGTGAATAGACCGAGGTGGTGGCGGCGTCCATAGGTGGACGAGTCGCCAGTCGCCAGCCGGAAACTGCTTTGAAAAAACATCAAAACAAAATTGACTCGGAGTCCACAGGGTCTTGTACCGTATGACGAGAATTTCATACACGGGATGTACCGTCTCGGTTTCGCAAATAGTCATGTACATTTTTTTAGAACACTGTGCGAGTCGTGAATCAACCATCTCGAGCTGTTGCTCGATAGGAAGCACAAACGCAAACCCTACATCATATTTTTTGGTCGGAACTGGGTCACCAAACGTAATGTATTCCGATTCGTGACCAAGGCTCTTTATAAGTTCAGAGTATTGGCGAGTAACTTGACCTATACCTGCGAGCAGGCTCGGACCAACAAACAACCACTTCATATTTTTTATTCAATGTATTTGTTTATATTCATCAGGTGGGGTTCGAACCCACGAGGCGTGAGCCACCAGATCTTAAGTCTGGCTCCTTAGACCAACTCGGACACTGATGAGTTTGATGCCGTAGTCCAACTTGTATTTGTTTTTACAGGGGGACCTCTACAATGTCAGCAACAGTGTACGTCTCGAGGATGAGCTGCGCGATACGATACCCAGGCTTGATCACAAATGGGTTGCGAGCATCTGTGTTCAGCAGGACTACCTTGATCTCACCGCGATAATCGGGGTCGACGACCCCCGCAAGAACATCAAGCCCGTGCTTCACGGCCAGTCCAGAGCGAGGTGCAATGCGACCATAGGTGCCATCTGGGAGCTTGTGAAGACCAATCCCAGTCGAGACCACAACTCGCTGTCCTGGAAATACGACGTAATGTTCAATGCTGTAGAGGTCAAATCCAGCCGCATCTTGTGATCCACGTGAAGGGAGGATTGCTGAAGGCTGAAGGCGTGTAACTTCCATTCTACATATGAGACGTCCGACTTCTTTAATTGATAAAATCGACATTGATCGTCATCGACCAGTCAACACCGTTATTATTCAGTATATTTCCAAACCTGTCATATACAACTATATTTAAATAACTAAGACGAGTCGAAGCCTGAAATTGTATAATTTGCCTATTTTGACTCATTTCCGACCAGAAAATAGTACCATTTGAAATTGAACTCAATGGAATCTTGAAACTTATAAGCGAGTTTTCGAGCGATGACGTACCTATATTTTCAATGAATATTGAAATATACGTGTCCCATGTAAGTGTGTATGGATTTGATGCACCTTGTGTAGTACTCGAGTTCGTTGTACCAGTGTGCGTGTACCCAAGAAAAGAAAGCAATGAATTGCGAGTGACTGGGCCGAATGTCACCGCACTACCACTTGTAAATGTGACAATTCCGTTCGTGGATGAAAACGAGCCTATACTGGAGAGAGCGGAACCCGTTTCAACTACAATTGCCGAATTCAGGGCAGTTAATGAATTGTAATTTCCAGGAGTAATAGTACGTGTGTTCCCACTGATCACTAGAGTGTTAAACGGCGCCCGAACGTTATAAAAGCCCTGTGGAATCTCAACAGTCTGAAGCGATAGCGAACGAGCATGTCTATTTTGATTTGCAAAATTGTACGTACACTGAAAAGGATTTGAATTGATTTTTGTGACAGAGGCCTGCTGTGACCCCATGACACTCGTCGTATTTGTCGTATCTATGTGGATCTGCACTTTCTCAGTCATTATTATTATATTACGAAGATAATAATGAAAGATCTTCTTCACCTGGATACATCAGGTACGACGAATGTCTTTGGGACACAGCCCAAGATTGTAAAAAATAATGGCAATACATTTGACTGTACAGTTAATTTCGACAGAGCCTTAAAAATACGAGCACTGGAACTCGAGTCGGCTGAAATTCCCAATAATTTTTATAATGTTCAGAGTCCCTATAACGTCGTGCCGTACAATAATGGATACCAGACAACGATCCCACCTGGAATTTATACCGTCCCTGAAGTGTTAAGTACACTAAATAAGAATAGCCCGTATTTTTTTCAATTGAGTAACGGCTACGTGCAAGACAACACAACGGCCAGTCCAACACCATTTATCAATCTTCCGTTCAACGGGTCAAATGTAGACTCTGTGAATGGGTTGAGTCCGTCGACAAGCATCGGACCCCCAACGTATGTGAATGGTGTGAATGGTCAGGCAGTTTTTTTTAATCAAACGGGCGGAACCACTCCAACGAAATTTTTATCATACGACTTACCACCTGGAATAACTGCGAACAGTTGTACAGTTTCAATGTGGGTAAAGCCTTCTTTCACTATTCCTTCGTCATTTGGAAATCAAATTTCAGTTTGTTTGGGTGATTCTCAGGTGACGGACAATTATCAATTTGGTATGAATAGCGGCATTTCACAACTACGCCCGTTTATTTACTATGGTGCAAATGGTACTAAAATAATCAGTGGAAGTAACGTATCAACGGGTGTTTGGTATCACATGGTTGGAGTTTTTTCAAATGTTGGACAATCTGGTCAAAATACTCTATTGACTTATTATCATAATGGAATATCACAGGGCTCTGCATCATTGTCTAGAGGTCCAACATCTTTCATGAATATTCTTAATGTAGGCGCTGTAAAAACTAGCACAGGTAGTGCATTTATATCCGTACAAGACCTCCGTATATATAACACGGCCCTGAGCGCCGCCCAAGTTTCGGAGATATATAACCAGAGAGACGTGCTTTTTTCGCCACCAAAAATACCAGTTATCAACCTTCCGTTCAATGGGTCGAATGTGGATACTATCAATAATATATCTCCAAAAACCACATTTTTCTATCCAGAAAAACCGATATATACATCTGGAAAATCCGGACAGGGAATTTATTTAAACAATAGTTTGATCAGCGGGTCTCAGTATCATGAACAATTTTTGATATATGACTTGTCATCATCGATAGTCGCGGATAAAGGTATTACGATATGTTATTGGGCAAACTACCAATCTTTTCTTTACGATGGAACAATGGCCTTATACGACAATATCCCTGATGGTAATACATTTAGTATTAGTATTAACATGTCTAATTCAACTTTTGGATCTGTAAACCGAGCTGGGAGAGGTTCGTATAGACCTTATCTCGACCCAATAACGGTAAATGGAATTTTCTCAACTGGTACTTGGTATCATATTGCAGCAACATTTTCAAAAAATGCTTGTATCTCTTATCTGAATGGAGCCGTCGGGTCATCAAACGTGTTCGTATCACCTGTTACAACAGGTATTTCATTTACAGGTATGAGATTAGGTAGAATAACAAATAATTTTCCTGGCGGGGGGTCAGGCTTTGGCCAGGCCGACGTTATTCTCTCTGACCTCCGTGTGTACAACACTGCCCTGACCCCGGCTCAGATCAACAGTATATATAATCAGAGTGGCGTGAATTTTCCGTCAGTAACGTCTATTACAAATTCTTCAGGGTCGCTCATGAATATGCTTGGATTCGCGCCCGGAACTATCGGGTATGGCGCCATCGCCCGGAACTTGCCGTATCTGAACGCAAACGAGTATATTTCGCTATTTATCGAAAATGTGGGAGTTTCTTCAAATGAAAATAGACAAATTTCTTATAAAATTCCGACCGGCTCTATTGTTCACCAAAATGTAAGTTTTCCGCCACCTTACTCCCCTGGTGCTGGTGAGTTATCAGTTACGCAGGTACTATATGGGTCCCCTTTTGCGAGTGGAGCGTATACATTTAGTGGTAGTTCTGTATCGTTTAATGGGAACGCTCCTCAAAGGGCTTTTACGCCTTTAGGTGGTTTTTATAAGCCTTTCTATCCACAGTACTCCGGTAGTGATGGTTCGTATTTAGGAAGCAACGTGACGACCGATTATGTAACAGGGGCGGTTTATCCTGGAGAATGGGTGCAGATTCAATTACCGTTCCAAACAGTATTAAAAACATACCGTATAGATTTTGATGCATATGGTGCCGCGAATTACGTACAAGTTCTTGGTTCGACTGATGGCTCGAACTGGATATTCATACAATCACCCTCGGGGGGGGTAAATAAAACTTTTGAAACTCCTCTATCTGTTCCATTTATGTATTTCAGATTCATCATACCAAGATGCACAGCGATCTCATCATCTAGTCCTGGAATAGGCCAAATAACTCTCACCGGTTCCGTAATAAGTTCGCCTTCGACCATATATTGGGCTAAACATAATCAAAATACGCAAATTATAAAATGCCCAGACGCGTCACTGAGTAAATTAAACATCAAAGTTCTGGATAGGTTCGGAAATCAGATAACGAGTGGCTCGGACTGGTCTTTTACATTAGTCTCGAAGACCTAAAACAGCGAGTCGTACAGCAACATTAATAATTGAAATAGTCGACGTATCCTGAAACACGTGAACCATCTCATCGACCGTGATTGGCGCATGATGAAATAAAATGTCATTGACGGCACTAATTGTAGTATCTCGCACCACATGTCGTACAATGGGATTACGCTCGACGCGCCGCATCATGATGCGCGCGCGAACACAGGGAGCCCGAATCGTGTGCGCGTTCATACTATTCTTCGTATAATTTTATTTGCATTTCGTTTCGCACCCCGTACATTACGCATTTTGATTTTACGTATGAATTGGCGTACAATTGGTATATTTCGAGGAGCGAGTTTTTGCAGTGCCGAGAGGCGTGCCACATTTTTTTGACCTTTTTCGGGTCTATTTCCATACAACGGATTTCGGGGTTTGACGCCTGGGTAGAGAAACGACCCAGCCAATACAGCCGCGACAGAATCGTGCAATCGTTTGAGGCGTTCTATAGGAAGGCCATACATGCGCGAATACACTGGGTGGAGATCTTGCCGACTTGCACCAGGGACGTAGGCGAGTGTCGTGTCTACAAAATCCATCGGCTCTTTTTGGCCGGGAAATTGAATTCGAAATTGACATACATGATAAATATATTTTCCAGTTGCTGGTAAAAATTTAATGTCAGGGACAAATTCGTGTATTATAATTCGAGCATTTGTTCTGGTGTACGTTGTATTGAGCCATGAGATAAATCCAGTCACGTGACGATACATCACCTGTTTCATTATGTATGCGCGTGGCTTCCAGTCTTTGATCTTTTTAGGAACTGCAAATGTAAAATCAAAATCGGATGTGTTCCGAATTCGCGACGGCGTCTCCTTTCCACGCGCCTCGAGATACAACTTGACACCCATCCCTCCACCGAGCTGTGGTATAAAAAAGTTTCGAAAAGACTTTAAAAGTACTCTATTCCGACGACAGTACTGAATAAAAAGTTGTGGCAGCTCTCGTATGACGGAGACTCGAGAAAGCACAGGCGCTCGTTCAACACCAGGTCGAACGAGCGCCCTATTTGCGTTGCAGAGCATAATCTCAGACGGGAACACTTTCCCATGGAAACGCGATTTCTTCGCAGGGGAATAAAAGCCATCGTAGCCCTGTGGTATCAAAAAGTCGCGTGAAAGTCTCTGAAAGACATCTGTATTTATGTTCGTGACGGATAGACGTTCGCCGGGGCTCTGTGGCCGATTTCGAAAACGTTTTGGGAGACGGGGTGTGACAATTTTTTTGTAGACAGACGCCTGTTGGCCTCGGAGAACATGTGTACCAAGCGCAAATTGAAGTCCAAGTTTTGTATTGTGTTTTAATTGATTTGAAATCAATTGTATATTTTTATGATTGATTACAAACAGTCGAAGTGCACGTTTCGCCAAAAAACGGCACACCGTGCCATACGAACGCGCGATGCTCGGATTCTGAGTCACGAAAAACACACGAGTATCTTTCAAGAGCGACCTGCAGCCAACTCCAGGATTTCCAAACCCCTTGTACAACACTGTCCCCGCTGGAATAACCGTCTCCATCTGATCTATGTAAATATTTAAACTAAGGATTGCACAACATGTAGACCTATGACGACGCCATGTATTTTTCTGTCAACCCCGTGTTATGGTGGTCTGTGCCTTCAGGCGTACGCAGATTCTATTATGAAACTGCAGCTCATGTGTGCTCAATATGGCGTCCAGCTCATGCTCGACACGACAGAAAATGAGTCGCTCGTGCACCGAGCACGCAACATTTCAGTCGCTCGCTTCATGCAAAAGGCTCCACGGGCGACTCATTTTCTGTTTATTGACGCGGATGTACATTTCGATCCAGAGTCTGTCATGCGTCTGGTGTCATCTGGACATGATGTATCGTGCGCAGTCTATCCAAAAAAGGTTATTATGTGGGACCAGGCTGCAGCAGCCATCTCATCTGGAAAGGATCTCGCCAAGGCGTCTGCGTCGCTCGTCATGAATTTTAAGTTTTCACAGACTCCCATTGTGAATGGTTTTGCAGAGGTACTCGACGGGCCAACTGGATTTCTCATGATTAAACGCGATGTATTCACGCGTATGTTTGCGCGATACCCAGAGCTCAACTGCAAAAATGATCACCAGAACAGAGACTTTGACGACTATTGTGCGGTGTTTGACTGTATGATCGACCCCATCAATCGGAGGTACCTCTCTGAAGATTATGCATTTTGTCGGCGTTGGCAGCAAATGGGTGGACAAATTTTCGCAGATGTCACAACCACACTCGGCCACGTCGGTAACCTCCGTTTCCACGGGAAACTAGAGGATAGACTTGCAGCATAACTATGTACGTCGTTGTTGTGACCCGAAATAAATCAATTGCCGTGACGACGCTTCATTCCCTTATGAATATAAAAATGTACGGAATGCATAAAAACGAACACATCGAGGTGGTGTTTGTCGACAGTCTCGGTCACCTCCCGAAACTTGTTAAAAGTGGGGAACGTATATTGTGGTTCGATTATGGAACCAACTTAGACAATGACACCATTGCAAAAGTTTTTAGTCCGATGGAGAAAGATGTTCGTGTCATCGTGTTTCCAGCCGTGACCGAGGGGGTGGACTGGGACATGTTCAAAAAGAAGACGGTTGAAGGCTCGAAAGAGCCAGTTCATCAACGTGGCCTCAATTTTGACACAGAGGTGACAAAAAAGATTGTCGGGACCGAGCTATGGGATGTGCAAACATCCTCTGCACATGTATGGCTCATGGATTCGAAGCCAATTGACAAAAAGTTGAAAAGTGTACAAAAAAATCTGTCATGTGAGAGCTATGAAGCGCTCTTCAATCAATTGAAGTCACTCAACATTCGCGTGGCTGCTCTTCCATCTGCAGTCGTCATTCGTCATTACACGCACGAGTGTCTAGGTAACATTCTAGAGATGCCGGGTCTCACGATGGCTGCTTAAAATAAATAGATATAATAAAAACATGAAACAATACATTCAAAAATCTTGGGATTCTCCGGACCCTGAACGATTCCCGGGTCCGCAGCCAGTCTCAATAGAGAGGAAGCATTTTGCCATCCTCAAAACTCAACCATATGTCGTGTGTGAAAAAACTGACGGCGTACGACATATGCTTGTGTGTTTCGAAAATGAAGGTAAAAAATTGTGCGCGCTTGTTGATCGAGCATTCCATGTTCAGTACACAACGCTTACTGTCCCCCGTGATACCATCCTCGATGGTGAACTTGTTGACAATGTATATTATGTGTACGACGCCATTCGAATTAAGGGTGAAGACCTGCGAATGAAGAATCTCCACGAACGACTCGCCAAGGCTCGTGCGGTCGTCAAGATGATTTTGCGGCAACCACACATGCAGGTCAAGGTGAAGGATATGATTCCACTCAACCAGATATCAAGTATTCAATTGTCGGAAAAGACGGACGGCCTCGTGTTTACACCAGTGAACGAGCCTATTCGCATAGGCACACACGAGACGCTCTTCAAGTGGAAGCCTCGTCACCAGATTACGATTGATTTTCTCGTAAAAAATGGAAAAGATTTGTACATCCAGGGGAGAAAACAGGCTCAGCTCCACCTAAGCATTCGTCCGTACAAGGATGATACAATTCTCGAATGCGACTACCGGGAACTCGGGTGGACCCCTGTGAGGGAACGAACAGATAAAACATATCCAAATAATCGAAGAACATTTGACAGGACAATTGTCAACTTGAGGGAAAATATCAAGCTGGAAGAATTTTATAATCTATAATTAAGAATGTCTCAGCTCAAATTTTACATTTTGCCACTCATTGCATATCTTATTGTTGCCAATCCAGGGGCACACAAGGCGACCCGTTCCGTCCTAGGAAACTGGGTCTCGACTCCAGACGGGACCGCAAAACTTGGTGGTCTGTTGCTTCACGGAGTGGTGTTTGTTCTTCTCGTGAGTTTCTTGATGCGTCTATTCCCACGGGACCGCTCATACTATGATCCGATGCAGGCACGGGTTGGACCCGGCATGTCAGACGACTATCCCGGAAAGGGGGGGGACACCGGGATGAAGCCCATGCCGTATTAGAGAATAGGAATGATTAAAAAATAATGTCTAGAGGGTTGTACAACGTAGGAAATACGTGTTACTTTAATTCAGCCATTCAATGTTTGGCTCACGTCCCTGTACTCACGAATAAATTTCTTCGCGATGGTCCGTACGAAGGCCAGTGCAAAGTAACGAGTGAGTATTCGAAACTCGTCCGTCACATATGGAATAAAAGACACATAGACCCTATAAATCCGTATGAGTTGGTCTCTGTATTCCAAGAGCAATTCCCGCAATTTTCACCCCACCAACAACATGACACGCACGAGGCTGTTCTTGTATTCATAGACACATTTGAGAAATCACTCGGCGTCGATTACATGAAACAAATCTTTTATGGAAAAGAGGAACAAATCGTGACGTACCCCAAGGGGACAAAACGAGTAGAGAACGATTTCATGTCACTCTTTGTCGAAAGTCCAAAACATTTGATTGACTATTCAAAATATCATATACTGAACGATTATCAGGACGACAATGGTGTAGTATATCACGCAGCTGCTCTTCAGACGCTCATTAAACATACGCCACATTGCCTCACAGTGACGTTCACTCAAAAATGTTCAGCTGAAGATGTTCCACTCAAGTTTCAAGACATGTCTCTTTTTGCAATTGTCATACATTGGGGAAGCACACACGGTGGACACTACGCGGCGTGCCTCAAACACAGAGGAAAATGGAGAATCGTTGATGATAACAGTAGTACGGAAATTGATAGCCCCCCACCAGGGACACCGTGTTCGATGGCGTGGTACAAAAAAAAAGTGTGATGTCGACGACACTATGTGAACACAACTGGTTCTGATAACAAAATGACGAACGTTCTTCTCGGTGTGTGCGTCGGTGACGCACTCGGCGCCCCACTGGAATTTATCCGGCGCCTGCCGACACGTGACGAAATATACGATGCGCTTGCCATGAAAGGTGGAGGAATTATCGGAGTTGCCCCTGGTCAAATTACTGATGATTCTGAGCTGATGATTTGCCTATACAAGTCTATAACCGAGGGGAAGGATGCCATGATTCTGTACAGGCGGTGGATGAATTCACACCCAATTGACATTGGGACGACATGCAGTCGCGCATTTGCTGGGTTCGATCCAACGGAAGAGTCCAAATCGAACGGGGCTCTCATGCGATGTGCGCCAATAGGCGTACTGTATGCCGACGAGTCGAATGATTTCATTGCCGAGCGTGCATTTGCAGATGCAAAGCGAACACACGCGAATCGGACGATCCATCTCGCCTGTGCGTGCTACTGCATCGCCATTGCGACCGAGATCAAAGGGTGTGATGGAATTCTCTCAGCGCACCATTGGATAAAGAACCAACCGGGAGGTGAAGAGGTGTCCTCGTGGTTCGAGGCTGCACTCGACCCTCTCACGGACGTGATCTGCACTCGGAACATTGGACTTGCTCAGTGGGGATTTACACTCGCCTTTTGGCATCTATATCACAAGACATCCTTTGTCGATGCGATGGTGGATACGATGAAACGAGGGGGGGACACTGACACAAATTGCGCCATTGTCGGCGGGCTCGTCGCAACGCGTGAGACGATTCCGGTCGATATGATTGAGGCGGTCCTCACGAGCCCATCAGGGCGACCCGGGTGGCTTCATCCATCAAAATATTTCATGTGATGTCGACGAGAAGGACGAGATCAAGGACTGAATACAAAACAAAAAAAATGGAGTGCTCCGTGTGCTTTTCCGAGTCTGGCCCGTTCCAAACGCTCTCGTGCAACCACTCGTTCTGTGCGCAATGCATCAAAAAGTGGTATCTCAAGGGGACTGGCACTGGCTGCCCCATGTGCCGACGGCCAATCTACTTCAAGGGGTTTGCCAAGGTCAGGGAGTCGTGGGACGAAGAAGCATGGGAGACCAAGTGCCACGAGATTTTCACGGAGTGTGTCGACGAATGCATCGAGGATGCGTTTCAGATGGCGGACGCGCTCCCTCGGTTTCGGAAGAGCATACTTCAGGGCGTTGTCGATGATGTAAAGCAGATTGAAAGAACTTTCACAGTTTTGAAAAAGCACAAGTACAGCTCGGAGGATATTGACTTTGTTTTGAACGAAACTGACGAGTGTCTGTCCGACCGCTGGAAGTACGTCTGGTATGACGAGCCGCGCAAGGAAAAGCCTGCGTATCACCATGAAAACAAGAAATATTTTGTGATGTAATTATACATGCCTCATTACTTAAAGAATCAGCCCGCGTCGATGTACAAACCTAAACTAACTCGTCGTCCATCTCGTCTAAGCCCCATTAGAGAATTTAATGCGAAAAAAATGTGGAACTCACTTGTACGCATGATGAAGAAAAAGCCAAAATATGAAAAAAAGGGTCGTTTCAATGTATTTACATTTACACCATAATTGCACAAATATCAGAAATTTTATAAATAATGTTAAACAATTGTTTACGTTCTGGGATTGAGGTTGGTGGGTTTGTAATTTCTAATTCAATTTGATATTGAATTGCATCCTCGGAATCCTTGTCCTCTGCTTCCCCGTGTACCTCGGTCAGATCGATCGAAAGACCCTTACGCAAAAAAGACACCCGTTTTCGCTTCTTGACTCGCGTGAAGTTTTCTTCGGTATCAGCGTCTCGATCGTAGGGTACCTCTGATGAAATGCCGAGGCGAGCGTCAACCGGAAACCCTTCGAGTACCTGGTCGTTGACGTATATTCTCTTTTTTACGACGGCAGACTCCATCTCATCAGTGACATCATTCATTACTACGCGTTTCGACGTCTCTGTATCGATGTACACAGTTGTCTGCGTCTCTGTAGTCTTTTCCCAGCCATCAAACTTTCGAAGACGGCGCAACACCTTTTCGAACGTTTGCTGACCAACGTTGGTATCAAAACTTCCCCTATTCACCTTTCCGAGACGAATTTCAATTTCAACGTGTGGCGTGTCCCTGTACTGCTCAATAGTACTCTCCCAGACTGTAAAAATCTTACTCATTGTTTCCATTTAATATATCTTGGCCGGAACGTTTTAGACGTCCATGTCCTCGCCTCCATACTGCTCCTCGACTGCGTCCAGCCCAATAATAAACTTTTGATTGGCGTACGGCTTTTTTCTGTAGATTGTAGACTCGGAACGAACCTCAATTTCGCGAGACGAAAATGGACCAGCGTAAATATCCTCGTTGAATTTGCAGCGACCGAGCATATTTTCTGTACAGTGCTGGTTGTAAATTTGGACAAAGAGCTTTTGGGGAATACATTTGTCTGGCCCGTACACAATCTTTTCGCTCGCCAAAAAGTGCTGAAGAGGGTTGGTGACGGTCGCGACCTGCGCCTGTACAGTCTTGAAATAGTGAGGAAGAACGCTCCAAATATCCTTCTTTGAATACTTGTGTGAATAATCGAGGTAGGCCTCGACACACTTTGCAATGAGCGTTGGAATTTCAGCATCCAGACGTGTTTCAAGCTGAGGATCTGGCTGCGCCACCTGCCGAGCAAAGTTCCACGTGACGAGTCGGCGCAAGACTGACCCGGAATTATCTCGATAACTTGGAACCTCGTTTCCTGCCAAAATTCCGGGAACGTTCCAAGTCATCGACAACGCCTTTTCATTCTTTCGTGCAATGGACACATCTTCGCCAGAAACAATTGACTGAAACTCAGCCTGTTCGAGCGCGAGGTCACCTTTCACCTCTGGGCTGATAAACATAAACCCGTCGTGAATAGACCACAGACCAAATTTTTTCTCAATGTTATTTGAGAGTGTTCTGACATCTTCGGGGTCGTAAAACTTTTTACACGCCTTTGTTATAATTGTCGACTTTCCAGATCCGGCGATACCTTTCAGAAATGGGATAACTTGCCATGAATCCTGATCGTTTACGTCAAAACACAAGCGGCCAATAAATACGTAGAGCCACTCGGACACTTCCTTTGTAAACCTCTGATAATCCATGATGGACTGGATGACTGGCGTCTGGATTTCTTTCCAATATGGCAAATCTTGAGGAAACTCTTGATTAAAAAATTTACAACTGACGACTGTTGGATCGAGCATCGAACACATATCGCTTCCGTACGGATAAAATTGTGATATATATCTCTGTTCCTTCTCGGACCATTCCTTGCCTACAAAAATTCCGTTCGTAAACGACCACACTGTTCTATTCTTTTGAATTTCTGGAAACTGGATATCACGACACATACTCAAATGGGTTACAGTGTCACGAACAATGCTCCCCTTGCTTGTCAGATTTCGCCACATGTCATATTTGTCCTCTTTTTGAGTATAAAAATATACAAACTCTTTAATCTCCATAACTGGTTTCCACGCGCGCGTGAGATGACCAGCAGAGGTATCTATCTGCTTGCAACACTGGCCCTTGTATCGTTTCATTTTTTGGGTATACGTCTTGTTCAGGAGGTACAGGAGAAGACGCTGATACGGGCTTGCTTCGTCATTTTCATCAGTGTCATCGAGTGTCTTGCACCGAAAAAGCGACGAATCCATGTCACCCGCCATTGGCGTTACGGTTGGGCTGTTTATCCTTTCAAACGACCGGACGTAGCGAAATATTATTTCGTATGCATCATCTGCAGTTTCGATAAGTCTCATGAGGCGAAACGCAATGCGAAATTCGTCGCCATTCACATCCTCTGACGATTTATCTTTAATTCCGAGATCACTTGAACGGTGATACAACTCGGAGAATAGGTTTACCAGGCGACGCTTCTGTTCCTGGATACGATCCAAATCTACGTTTTGGGGCATACCATTTGCATCCAGCTCGTCTTCCCGGAAAAATTGCCTAAACCCGTTGGTGAGTGGCGCGAACCGATCACCCTTACAGGTTAGACCCATCTTTTCCTCGAGTTGACCGATAAAAATTTCAAGTCGGTCTGGTGTGAGGCTTGAAACCTCTGAACGCAAAACTTCCATGCGTATTTCGTGTGCATGCTCAGGCGGTTGATCCCGTTCAAGAGTGTGTACTGACATAGTATAAGAGCGCTATATTTTTTTAAGAGGCCTTTGGTGTAGAGAGAGCTGTAAGCAATTTCACCAGGATGAGATTCTGCTTCTCGAGGTGTTTAGAGATGAGCACGGCTGCATCCTTCAGGCCAGCGAGGGACGTGGCTATCGTCTCACCGTCATCGGTCGACAGAAAGGCGCCAAGTGCCTCGATTGGATCGGGCATCTCCTCAAAATCCTCCTCGTCAAACTGGTCATCTATTGGTTCAGCCATATTTGTATGTACCAAGAAAAATGTTTTTGTTGGGTAACGCGCGATGCCCTGGGTCTAAATTATTTTCTTGCGTTACTGTAAAATGGCAGGAGGTCTTATGCAGCTCGTCGCTTACGGCGCCCAGGATGTGTATCTAACTGGTAACCCTAAGGTTACCTTTTTCCAGGCTGTGTACAAGCGTCACACCAACTTTGCCATGGAGGTTATCCAGCAGACCACCAACGGATCCCCCTCCAGCAGCGGCCGCGTGTCTGTCACCATCGCTCGTAACGGCGACCTGGTTGGCAACATGCACGTCGCACTCACTCCATCCACTAACGTGCTCACGTCCAACAATGCTGGTTTTGACACCAACTGGATTGCCGAGCGTGCTATCTCCGCCGTCGAGCTGACTATCGGTGGTCAGCGCATCGACAAGCACTATCAGACGTGGTGGCGCCTGTACTGTGAGGTGTTCCTCAACGAGTCTGACAAGTACGCCTGGGGCAAGATGACCACCATGTCCAACCCCATTGCCACCACTGGAAATGCCCTCTCCCCGTCCAAGGTGTACCTGCCTCTCCTCTTCTTCTTCAATCGCAACCCAGGTCTGTACCTGCCCCTGATTGCCCTGCAGTACCACGAGGTTCGTCTTGATTTCGACCTGACCAACTACTATGCCAGCTTTTTCGGTACCACCAATGCATTCGAGGTCTGGGCCAACTACATCTACCTCGATACTGAGGAGCGTCGCCGTTTCGCCCAGAAGGGTCACGAGTACCTTATTGAGCAGGTCCAGCACACGGGCGGCGATCAGCTGACGTCTGCCGCCACTAATTCTGAGGGTGCTATCCAGCTGGTTCGTCTCAGTTTCAACCACCCCGTGAAGGAGCTTGTGTGGTGCTATGTAAACAGTGCTGCATCAGCAACTGCTCAGCTGAATGCCATGTGGAACTTTTCTTCTAGCACGGCCAACGTGAACGTGACGGCAAACGTTATGGCTCTGATGCAAACGAACAACATTGTTCTTCCCAATACCACTGGTGTACCAATGCTTGTGAATCTCGGGGGTACTAATGCTAGTCTGAATTTTGGAATAGGAGCCATTTCTTCAACTGGCAATTGCTACTGGATTGAGGAGGGTACACAGCAATTTTACGTAGGATCCGGTACTACCTCTACCGGCTTTGAGGTTGGTCCTCTCCACCTGTTCAAGGTTATCCTCAACGGCCAGGATCGCTTCAAGGAGCAGTCCGGTAAGTACTTTAACCAGGTCCAGCCCTTCTACCACCACACCGGTACCCCATACCCAGGCATCTACGTGTACTCCTTCGCCCTGCAGCCCGAGGAGCACCAGCCTACCGGCACCTGCAACTTCTCTCGCATTGATAACGCTCAGGTGTCAGTGCAGATGAAGTCAGCCGTGTCACCCACCCTGCAGAAGCTGTTCGCCGTCAACTACAACATCCTGCGCATCCAGTCTGGCATGGGCGGTCTTGCATTCTCCAATTAAATAAAAAATCCAAAACGGGCTACGAGTCCAGGGCTTCGGCCCCAAGAACGACCCAGGTTCTTGAGGCTAAAGAAATATTTTAGTGATGTCCACGCCAAGGAATGATCATGCAGTGCATTTTCACACACACAATGACGACTCTCACATTCAACAACGCAAATCCAACCATCTGGTCTTTTATGACTGAGGTGGCCGGTGGCGAGATGTATTACCTCGACCCGGGATTTCAGCGAGATTACACAAAAAGCAGAGAGTGGGAGCAGAACATGCTGCGACACATCATCTGGACGAAACAAACGGGCACAATGTATTTTCACCCGGTCGAGCGTACCAAGGATGGCGAAACGTACGACATGCAAGAATGCATCGACGGAAAGTCGCGTTCGCTCGCTATCCGTAAATTTATAAACGACGAGTTTACCATATCGTCGACCGAATTCAACGAGTATCCTCACCTGCACGGCATCCCTTTTAGCCAATGGCCCCTGGTCGACAAGCGCTGGTTCAACACCATTCGGCTCAACATTGCAACGGCAACTCGTACCCTTACCGATGACGAGATTACAAAACTCTTCAATAATCTCAAGACATCCTCGACAGTCAAGACTGGTGAGCTCCTCAATAGCAACAGGAACTCACCTCTTTTGAAGATGTACGAAGATCGGGCCGTGGCACGTCCCGATTTCAAGGAGGCTATTGTTGACTTGTGGGGACAGAACAAAAAGCACAAGCTCGAGGAGATGATTTCGAGCATGGCCCACATGATCGAGTTCCCCGATGACATTCGCGACCCGAATGGGGCTAGAAAGGAGCAGATGTGGGAGACTGGAATTTCTGCAGCCAAGTTTGACAAGATTATCGAGTACACTGTTGCAGTATACGGCATTATCAAGCACATCAAGCGCAAGAGTTCGGCGACAGTTTTTTTACCTTTTTTCAAGTTGTACGTCATGAAGACCCCAGTGGATGTCATCGACCGTATCAAGGAGAAGGTGACGATCGATATATTCGACGGAAAGGCGTCGGGTGGTGCAACCAACTGCGTGCTGAAGCGCTACAACCAACTGCTACTCCTCTAGGGTCTCTAGAGAAATGACTGGAAACTCAAACCAGTGAATCTCTGAATCGAGCTCCTCGAGGTCGTTAGGAAATGAACGTAGAATATTAATATCAATAAACTCTGACATTTGCTCCTCTGTCCCTAGAAATACATTGTCATCGCGAATTTGTTCGGCGCGATTGTCGGAAAGCCGCACGAGGCCCGTCGCCTTTACAAAACTTACAAGAAACTTGGAATCGACACAGTCTTCATCGTCGCAGTGCGAATCGATAAATGTATACGGTCGAAGATAAGTCATCTTGTAGAGCTTGTCCTCTTTTAGGTTGAACAACTTTTGACAAAGCTCCATCCCCTCCTTGTACTGTCCGTCGGTCAGCAGTTCCTTGACATTGTCGATAAAGTTTGAAAGCTCGTGCGCCATTTTGAATTAAAGTACCCTCCGTCTTAGATGAAAAAAAACGTAATCAGGACGGCAAGTAGTATCACCCACACAGTCTTCATTATGGATTATTTTTATTTTCGACATGCACTGGAGACCCCTCTCATTCTCTACACAAATCGGTACTATTGGGAAGAGCTGGACGTACTCGATAATGAATCAATTCAAAATATACAAATAGCTGTTCGTGATGTATTTGATCGCGTGGCGTCGACGCCGACCAACGATAAAGCACGGCAGGTTGTAGAAAAAGTTTTGATCGCCGGGATGAACGTGCCGTACCCCAGAGACTTTGTCATGCACATCCAATGTATAATTGATAATACATATGAGGTGTACACTGACTTGTTTTACAATGATATTCAAATTGAAATTGAAAGTATCACGTGTATCCAAAATGCGTGGAGAAATTGTATATCAAACCCGAAATTTAAGATGTGTCGTCGCCGCCTACAGAGAGAATTTATAGATTTACAATAATGGATATCGACGAGCTGCGAAATGAACTCGAGATTGCACTTCTCGTGTGGGATGCGCACGCACGGCACTGGGAAGATTATAATATACCTGATATCGGGATGTTTAATAAAATACACTCCGTCTTGACTGTCGCGTTTCGTCCACTTTTAGTCGACTGGAATGCATTTCCAGATGTTACTATATACCTGAGGAGTTCGCTACTTGTACTTGAACAGGTGACGAGAGCTGGAGTAAACGTTCCATTCCCATTGGATTTTTCCGGCCATATGCATGCTGTTATAACAAATACATGTGAGGTGTACATGAATTTGTTCTATACATCTATCAAAGAAAAGATTGATTTTTTGACAAAAAAAATTGTACTGATACAGCGTACATGGAAAAAGAGAATTTCAAATCCGGCGTATAAAGTGTGTCGCCGACGTATTATGAGAGAATATCAAACCGATATGACGACATCCGTGACTCGAGTATTTACTGATGGTGCATGCTCCGACAATGGGCGAAAGGGTGCAAAGGCGGCATGGGCCGCCGTGTTCCCGTCATTTCCAGATCTCGACTGCGCGGGTCGACTCGAGGGTGAACAGACGAATAATCGCGCCGAATTCATGGCGGCCATAAAGGCTCTCGAAGTTTCAGACGGGCCGATTCACATTTTTACGGACAGTCAGCTACTGATTAAAATTGCGACAAGGCAATGGAAGGCGAAGATGAACCTCGACATGGTTGAACAGATTGAACGCCTGACCCGTGAGCGAGAGGTGACGTGGACGCACGTCCGTGCGCACACTGGAAAAACTGACGAGATTTCATGGTGGAACGCAGAGGCTGATCGTCGCGCGACTGATCAACTAAAACATATGATCTAGTATAAGATAGAATGCAGATCTTTGTCAAGACGCTCACCGGGAAGACGATTACGCTCGAAGTTGAATCAAGTGACACTATCGCAAATCTGAAAGCAAAAGTCCAAGACAAGGAAGGCATCCCCCCGGACCAGCAGCGTCTTATTTTTGCAGGGAAGCAGCTCGAGGACGATCGTACAATTGCAGACTACAATATTCAGAAGGAGGCGACGATCCACCTTGTTTTGAGGTTCTTTTTCGAATTAGCCTCAGTCGTGGAGAAATCCACGGCTAGTGTGTACCGTTCCGTCTGGTAAGGAACCTTACATGCAACACCGTCGAATTGCGGGAAACTCCTTAGAGCCTAGACTACCAACTTGAGCGTGAAAGCGACTCGAGGGCCAGGGTAATGACCTCGGGGGTAAAAACGTCTAGGATTGGATAATCCGCAGCGAAGCACCGTCAGGACCATGTCCCCGGTGAACGTTCAGAGACTAAGTGGCGGTGGGCGAAAGCTTAAGATATAGTCCGGCCCTGTAGAGATACAATCTCAAGATGAAGGCTTATACCAGCCCCGAGCTTGAGACAAGGTTAACCTTGGGAAACCCCGTAAGAGGAGGAGACGCACTTAGTCTAAATACTAAGTGAACTAATAGAATATGGCACCAAGAAAAGAACACAAAACAGAAGATGGAATTGAAAAACGTTGGTGTGGTAAATGCAAGATATATAACCCTCTAGAAAGTTTTGGATATTCAAAAACTACATGGGATAATTTGCGTTCTACATGTAAACAATGTCTTCATAAAATAAATATAGAAAAAGTTGCCGACCATAGAGAATATAATAAAAAATATTGGCAAAGAACTAAAAAAGAACAATCTGAAAAATCCAAAAAATGGCGCGAGGCAAATCCTGAAAAGGTAAAAGAAAACATGAAACGTTGGCTTGAAGAAAATAAAGAACACAAAAAACAAAAAGACAAGGCTTACAGGGAGGATCATAAACAGCAATATATTGAAAATCATAGAAAATGGGTCCATGAAAATTATCAAAAAATGAAAGAGGAAGGTGGTGAAAAATTTGTGGCATATAAATTAAAATCAAATATAGGTCGAAGAATTCGAGAAATTCTAGGTCAGGAAAAATCGGAACGATGTGTGGACTATGTAGGTTGCTCTATAAATGAGTTGAGAACTCATATAGAATCTACTTTTTTAGATGGCATGAATTGGGAAAATTATGGGTCAGGGTGGCATATAGATCATATAATACCGTGTTCCGCTTTCAACATGCTCGATGAAAATGACCGACTTGCATGTTTCTATTATAAAAATCTACAGGCATTGTGGGCCGTCGATAATATACGAAAGAGTGACTCGTATAATCCCGAAGATAAGATAATTTACATGAATAATTTTTCTAAATTATAATCAGATGGGTCTCGATCCAAGAATATTCGGTCCGAGTTTATGGGGGGGCCTGCATCTTGCACGCTTCAACATTCTTGCGGTGCGTGGTCACGTGGAGGAGATGGAGAGATGTCAGTGTAAACATTGTCAGTCTATTATTCAAAGAAATGATACATACATACCATACGTCGACAAATTTCGTGACGATATTCGGAATGGCGTGGTGCAGCATATAGGATACACAGGGGACGGTAAACCTCTATACAGACAAATAAAAGATTAAATACACGTATACATATGGAAATTGCGATACGGGATAAGAAAAAAGTTGACTTTTTTAAGAAGCGTGAAGAAAAGGAACAGATTCTTAAAGAAGCCATGATACGACTCGAGGAACACAAACGAAAAACTCCAGAAAGTGTATACCCATCCAGCATTTATGGAAATTCTAAAATTATGTACTCTTGCGAATATATTCAATTACTTGAAAATGTAATCAAAGCAAAAACCTCACTCGAGGTGATGGATCTCCTCGTCGAAAGTTTACTCAGAGAGCGGATTTCTATTCTAGAGGAGATACTATAGTTGCAAGTATGGAAGAATGCCCGATATGTTTTGGAAGTTTGAATGGAACATTAGCGACCATAGGGTGCTGTAAAAAAGTGTTGCATATAGAGTGTCTCATAAAATGTATGGAGATGAAGCTGACGTGTCCATTCTGCAGGGCAGAGCACCAAAGTTTACACACAGTCAAAGAAAACGATAGGATACTCGTCATTCCTCATCCCAATGGTAATTTTTTCAGAAACGCATTCGCGGTCGCGGTAGCGATGTCAGTGTGTGTGTATGGTATTACATACTAGACGCGTTAGGATCGGTTTTTTTATCTTATAAAATAGTATGTCGAGTCTTCACAAGTTGGCTGAAATGATCAGCATTGGTCGTATCCGTCGCAACAACGTATACGACCCTAGACTTCCACCATTCCCAGCGAGAATCAAAGTGCCACTGTATCTCGGAAACAATCAATCCTGGAATCAATTTAATAAATTGCGTAAAGAACTGTACAAATCAAATAAGCACACAGTGAACATTGTCCGCAACGCCATTGCAAAAAACAAGCAACGGGTCGCGCACACCAGGTCCGAAAACAGAGACCTGAGGGCGCTTGAGAATAAAGTACTCTACGCAGTGCAGTACCTACAGAAACATCCTATAAAAAACAGGCTTTCGAATACTCTTCAGGGGATTCGCAAAAAGAGAGCTGCGCAGGCAGCCATCGCCAACGAACTACGCGCGGGCATGCAGCGCAGACACATATTTAAGGAAGGACTAAATCGTGTGCGAAAAATAAATGCAAAGTCCTCCCTCAAGAATATTTTCCGCGTGTAATTTGTTTTGTGTCCTCTGGATCCAAAGGGGTGGAGCCATTATAATATGCGTGTGATAAAAAAAGGAAGGCACAACGGAATAGCTCCCCAAACAGCTGACCAAAAGTAGTTGAAATACGCGTAGTAGCCCTCCAGACTCTTGAAAATCATCAGTTTTCTGAACACCAAGTCGAGAAATATTCCATAGAGTGCCAGATTTTTGTAGGTGAGGCGCACGCCAGAAAGAAGAAACAAAGAGTAAAATAAGCTCATCATGCCTCCGGCAATAAAGAGAGACTCTGCCGAGCCATGAAGAGCAAAGTAGTCCTTGAGGCCCCAGCCAGTCGGTCCACCCAGATCCATTTTCACACCCGTCTGGAGCAAAAAGTCACCTGTAAACCCAGTGAAACAAGCAAGAGCGATGAGATTCATTCCTTATCAATAAGCGGAGGTAATTTTGCTAACAGATAATTCAAAGGTCGTCGGACCAACGTATATGTGTGCTCTACGAAATTGACATGATTGGTCATTTTCGTACAGCCTTTTTCGACCGTCTCCAAGCGTTTTTCAATTACATCAAGTCTCGTTTGTATGTTTTTCAGTATGGCCAAAGACTCAGAGTCCATTTAATAATGTGTTCATATATTAAATATTCCTTCTCATCTCAATCCGAGGGATACTCTGCACTCATAAGGTGCTTCGTAAAAAAAAGAATGTTTTAATTAATGTGGTACACGACATTTGACTCTGCGTTTTGGCTCACAATAGCCGGAATTGTCTCAGCTGGACTGGGTATAACTCTCAATGCCTGTCTGAAATCAAGATGTAAAACAGTTAACATTTGTGGAATGTCTTGTACCAGGGACACTGAATCAGAGGACAGGGAAGCTATAGCAACGATAAATAGAGGAGACACGCATTCTGTGTAACTCGGCACTCACCGCTTCTTGTAAGGGGCACAACTTGCGCGCATAGACAATTCATTTTACTAAATTTTCGGGGCAGGCTGAACACCTTCATGCACTGCTTGTTCTTGGGTCCGGCCTTGTTACAGTTTAAATGTGCGTGTACTACTTCCGAGCCGGAAAGATCTGTTGGCCCGTGGACCAATATAAGGAAAAACTGCTTCAATTAGTGAATGGGGATCCCACTCGACGCGCTGGTCACCCCGGCACTGTGCAAGACGTGCGTCTTTTATAACCCAGCCCTGAAGACATGCAAGACATCCGTCGTGGCCGTATCAAAGACGCGCAAGTTTTATGACTTTGCCAAGAGCGTCCGTCTGGACCCCGAGCGATGCGGCCCGGATGCCAAGTTTTTCATCAAGAGGCCCGAGTTGGCCATCTCACTTAGAGACTGGGAGCCCTAAAAGAGTAAGAAAAAATGGTTACTTGTGAATGTTATGTGCAAGATATTATATATGATGATCCTCGTGAAGGTAGTTCCACAATATATTACACATGTGATAATTGTCGCAACCGTGTTAAACATAAGAAAAATGGAATCCCTGGACCCAATCTGGGACCAAAGGGTACAACATTAGTTAAACCCACGGAGCCCTAAAAGAGTAATGTGATGTGCTCTCATGCTGGGACTCAACCTCATAAAATCTTCAGTTCACGAAACACGATAGGTCCCAGAATATAACCGAGAACTATTGCAGATGGGTAAAACACGACTGACTCATTACGTGTCAACTTACGGTTCTTTGGAGTCAGAGCCCAGAATATAAATGCTATAATCACAAACAAGAGAGTCCACTGATAGTTCATTTAAATAGTACCAGCATTTTAATTCACCGGATGTATTGAAAGTCAAATGGATATGACTGGAATTTTCGAAGGTGCATTTATAATATTACAAATCATTTTTTCTTGATGTATTCGAGAGCAAACTTTCCCAAGAAGAATAGAACCACAATCCATATCAGAATGTTAAAAAGTTTAGCAGATTGGCAATACATGCTCTTGTCCTGTGAGTCGCATTTCACCACTGTGCCAATACCAAAACCAACACCGGCAAATCCTTTAGCCATTTTTAATATATTGTAATATTAAAAATGGAAGCGTATAGGTTTCATTACATCTATGCGATATCCAAAACACTCACTTAAACACACTGAGCCCTAAAAGAGTAAGAACAAATGGATCACATCTGGGTTCTGTCTGACGTCGAATCCGGCGAACAATGGTTCTTTTCATCCGAAAAAAATGCACGAAACAAGATGAAAGAACTCGAAAACAGACAAATTAGCATTTTCAAGAAGCCATTCAACGTAGGTGTTGAAAAGGTTCCCAGAGTCAAGTTGTCCCGCTACGAGGCGGCTCGGGCTAGCATGTCTCAGGCACAAAAAGACCGCCAAGAGGCGTGTTACGCGCGTATCAAAGAGATTGGCGAAGTTCCACGAGACTCACCTCTCTATCTTGTAAAAACACGTTTGCGGGCTGAAATAGAAGCGATGCCCGACTCGTTTCATAACACAACTAGTTAAACCCACGGAGCGCTAAATAATTACAAAATGAACACTTGCGTTATTGCTGATGGGCGTAAATACTGGACGATAGCTACCACGCACCCGCTCGGGGATCCTAGCAATATTACCTATTGGACACCTGATGATAAACAAACAAAAGAGAAAGTTGCAGAATTTCCTTTTCCAACATTGCATTGTATTGATGACCTGGAACTAAGTCAGCAGTATCTCGGTTTTAAAATAGTCGTATATTCCGAAATTGATAAAAACTGGATAGGACAGAGCCCCGATGGGTTTCATGTAAGGATTAAGAAAGTAGATACTTAAACCCACGGAGCCCTGTACGGGGATCCGCGAGTGGCACAATAATTTTCTAGATTTATATTAAATGACATATGTGTCTGACTATAAAAAAGTCCTTCTGTTAATGGCAAAGGCTCAAAAGAGTCAGTCTCAGGCAACATGGAACTCTATAGGAAAGAAGCAACAGGCTTTGATAGATAAAGCGCGAACCATATTGAAAAAGGCAAAGGTGAAAGATACCGGGAAGGGATGGAAATGGCTCACACATCGTGCGTATTTCATAGAACTTAAGGCTGCAAGGCTCAGATTGGCTAAATAAATAGTTAAACACACGGAGCCCTAAAAGAGTAAGAACAAATGGAACCAGTTATTATTTTTATTTGTGTTTTTGCTGCTGTCGGTATATCTACAGTAATAGCTGCGTGTGTTCATGATCTGATGCTAATAAGAAAGAATGCCCTTCACAGAAGGTCTATGTCAGAGATAGTTAAACCCACGGAGCTCTAAAAGAGTAATATGGTCCTGATAATAGGAAATGCCATGCTGTAAATCTTGAAATAGAAGAAGTCAACAAAATTTTCTGCGACTATGTTAATAAATACGTTGTTATTGAAATGAAAGACAAAACACTCCACACTTTTAAAACAAGTGATACAAAACACTTTTTCGATTATGTATGCAAGGCAGTTAAAGATGAGGCTGCGGTTGATCGAGAGTATGAGTTGCGCCGTGTAGTGTAAAAATATATTGAGTTAATATTAAATGCCAAGCCCGAATAGTTCATTGAAAAAAGAAGCAGCTCGGACGATTAAACGCGCTGTAATTAAACATCACGTACGAAAGGCATTTTTTAATTATAGCGGGAACAAATACGCAAATATAAAGTCTGGCAAACTTCCAACAAAAGCCCAGGCAATGTATCGACGAATGAAAATGTTTCCTATTCGTGTAAATGTACCTTTGTATCGCGGAATTGTTGATAAAACCGGGAATCTGTTTAAAAAATTGCGGACAAATGGTGAAATGAATAATTCGTTTGCCTCATTTTCTCGGTCTAATTATACAGCCGAATCATTTGCATTCGGAATGCCATCTATGACTGCTAAACATATAGTACTTATATTACCACCTGGCATATATCCAGCAATAAGTCGTTCAAAAAATTTTAGAACTGTAGGGTATGAACCAGATGAAGTGGTATTAGCTCCAGGTAAGTACATTGTCAATAAATCAAAAAGTAATTTCTCGAACCGTTGGGCTACTCGATCATATGTGCATGTGAAGTACAAACCAAGTAACCAACTAAAGTATTTGCCAAATTCAGTTTATCCCAAGCCTTCCGCGCAGCAATATCGTGAGTGGCTCCCAAATATAAAATTGCCGCCTGGATGGATACTTAGCCCTGAGTTCAAAAAATCTTTTAAGCAATTCAAGTTTTAGAGGTCTGACTGTGTTCGAGAAACGAATCAGGCCCGAGCAAACCTAGAGAAAGCCAAGACGCGCTCTCTAAGCCCTAGAATTCGTGTTCTATGCCATATTTCTGGCACGTGACACGATATTCGCCCGGCGCGCAAATGGACGGAATGCGGTAAGGCGGGCGAGACGGGGTCCCGTCGTGAAAAACTTACCGAGAGCCTGCTTGATCTGCGTACCACGGACGGATCCCTGACCGAGTCCGAGGCCGCGTGCGCGAGCTGCGATCGATGACTGACCACGGTTCCACTTGTTGTATCTGTTCAGGTATGCCTGAGCGATAACTTTGTTGGTGGGGAACCGAACGAACAGTTTCCCGGCGACACGTCGCCGGATGAGATGCCCACTGTTATTCGTGTAGTTTTTAAAAAAAAAATTTGCAACCTGATCGTTGGACATACCGCGAATATCTGCGATCTTTGCCGCACGATTACGCGCCGCCTGAACCTTTCTGTAACGGTTCTCATTGGCGCTCTTGCGCATAGCTTGTGCGTTTGCGACGCGCTTGTTGTACTGAACCTTGCGAGCTGCAAGTATAGCAGCCGCATTCTTCTTCTGGTTGTTGTACTTAGCCTTCTGGTTGTTGGCCTGCTGGGCCATGCGTGCAAGACGATCCCGAGTGTTCGCGTTCATATGTGATATATGCAGAAAAAAAATACAGTCCGCGAGCTGGCTCATTGTCTGTCCGATCGATCAGCTTCGACAGACGAATCAGGCCCGAGCAAACGCAACCTCGCCAAGACGCTCTCTAATCCCTAAAAATTCGTGTTTTGTCAGCGCCAGGGACTCTCATGTAAACAAACAACATGGAATCTCAGATTCAGACATTTCGATCGTACTTGAACGAGTTCAAGGATCCCTCGCCTATCTTTTATCAAAAGTGGCGAATCATGATTGAACTGGTAACGGGTGTAGATATTTCAGGGTTTGATGATCTTCATATGTATGCGACTGCGAATACCGCTGCTATGCTTATAAGAAGATACGTGTAATTAATTGTTGCGTTTGAGTACTTTGTTTAGCTTGTTCCTGCTATTTGTACTTTTCATAACACTTTTAACGGTATTTCTACCATTTTTGTTTTTTAAAGGGGTATATCCAAGCTTGCGCACGATCCGGGTACTTAGCGGAATCAAATTATTACGTTTTAGGGCATTTGAAAGAGAAATACCTTTTTTTTCCGCAAGTTCTTTTGCCGCAAGGTTCTCCATGTTCAAGCCAACATGAGAAATCGAGTTAACACCAGAGTTGAATAAAGCCTTCGTAAGCAAGGCTCTATACCAGGTGCCGATACCTTTCCCCCTATAATTTTTATTAGTGGTTCCTGAAAATGCAGCAACAACGATAGAATTATTATTATTATTATATGATGGTAAAATATCGATATTCATATGACCTACGACTTTTCCCCCTTTCCATAGAGCTGTAGATATCGAATTTGCATTTCTTGATGCAACACCCATTTGGAAATTACGCGGCAACTTGGTCCGTACTGGATCACTGAGATACTTTATAGTATTCCATTTAACAGTTAGATAACTTTTCGTCATACTATAACATCACAAAAAATTCGTGTTTTGCCAGAGCCAGTGTCCCATTGATTCCCTCGTCTCCCACCCAAAAATGAAGTTCCTCCAGATGGACCCGATCTGGCAGAACCTCCCCGACGATCTGGCCTTTCTGGTCATCAGTTTCTTGAATATCGATACGCGCCTGGCTTTCAAGGTTCCGCCGAACCGCCTCGGATTCAAGCAGGTCGAACAGCGACACGGGCGGGAACAAGTTGCAGTGAAGGGCAAGAAGAGCCGTTACACATTCAAATGGCACGGCGGGTCCTATCCAGCACTGATGCGACAGACTCCGTCAGTTGATGTGATTATTGACCCTAACTCGAACGGTCGATGGACCATGTACGTGATGAACAAGGATCATACGACCGCGAGGGTCACATATTACAGCCACGACACGAACAAGACGCACGAATATAATATAGTAAGGAATGGAATTGGGTGGAATATTGTAGTGTAAAAAATTCGTGTGTTGTCGAGGCCACGATCCGCCAGTGCCTAGACTCGTCCCCCAAAAAAACGACGAGCCCCACAATGTACAAGCTCGCCTTCTCTCGCTATGACTGCCCCGGGTGCGATACGTGGTGGTACTTTGAGTCGATCGAGGATATCGAAAAGTTCATCCTGGATGCGTACCCCAAGTTCCCCGTGGCCGAGTGGCCGATCGATTGCACGTTTTACCCGAACGGTCTGAGCATCTACAAGTGTGTCGGGAATGTGCATGTCATGATGATGCGTTCTATGGTCGAGTCTCTCATGGGACCCGAGGTGCTTTGTATCGAGACGGATAAGGTCGCCAAGCTCATCTACGATCTTCAGGTCATCATAGAAAAGCTTGAGGATGATCAGGAGCACGAGTGGCCGATCGACCAGATTGTACCCCGGGTCGACAAGGAGATGGCCAAGACCGTGTTCAACCCGAGAAGAGTAGAGAAGATGGGGGGGTTTGAGTAGGTCGACGCTGTTTAGAGAATATACGAGTGTAAGAATAAATGGAACTTTCCAGCACTTTCATGTGTCCATGTCGTCCCGACTTTACATATAAAAATCTTGCACAGCACAAAAAAACCAAGATGCATTTGGCGTGGGAACAGACCCAGGTTGTCAAGGATGTTCGCGTCCAATCGAAGCAATTTGAGAATGAGATTGAGCGTCTCAAAAATAAACTAGTCCATCGTGAGAGAATCGAGGCCGAACTTTTGAATCGGATCAACACTCTCGAAGAATTGGTCGAATACTGGAAGAGTAAAAATTCATGTGATGTCAAGGATTGTGTATAGAAATCATGTTCATTCGAACAAATGGTAAATACGTTTGTCACCTCGTCTAGTCTCCATGAGTGCGCCAAGTCATTGGACTACCGCCGCCTAGGAAAGCAGCGCGTCGAAGCCTACCAGATTTGGCGGGCACTCAAAGGAATCACCAAGGGGTGGCGGAATCACCCAGCTGCTCGGGCATGGGAAGGGTACACCTGCGCGCTTGCGATGTACACAAATGTGATGATTGACGAATGGGTCTCTCGGGGATATAAAAACACCATGCAGAAATTGCCGCACTGTAAAAATCCGCGGTTTCCTCCATGGTGGGGTTGGGAGCCCCTCATACTTTCACACCAGGCTTCTTTGAATCGAAAAGACCCGTCATTTTATTCGTTCGCGGTTGGCCCATATAAGGACTACGGATATATATGGCCATCAAAGGTTCCGAAGGAGTATCAATGGGTCATCGAGCCTGTACTTAAGGATATAGCAGATTATGTTACATAATGATGAGATAAAGTCTCTTATTGCTGAACGGATGGAAAAAGGTCGCAAAGAGTACGGACAGAACTCTGGTTATGTTTGGATTCAAGAGGCTCTAGAGGAGGCGCTTGATCTTTCAATCTACCTATCAGCCAAAATCATTGAGATCAAAAACTTACGTCTTGATAAGGCTAGAGAGAAGAAAACATGGATTCTCGGCCCAGAAAAATGCCTCGCTTCCTCCTCTCCTATGTCATTTACCTCGTGACGGTCAACCACACACCCCTTGCCACGTTTGTAAACTTCCGCGACGTGAACAGATGGGTTCAAGAATACAAGATTGCCCACCCACTCATTGATACTATGAGTCGTGCCGATGTCACAATTTACGCCTGCCCAGACTATGATACTGGCAGACAGATGTGCCGAGTCTATACCTCATTCACTCAATAAAAAAAGTTGTAATTATAAAAAATGAACGCTCCTAAATTTGTTGGTCTCCTTATGAATTCACGTACACAGGCTCACGCGTTTCACCTCACGACCAAGTCCTATGCAGAGCACAAGGCGCTTCAGGCGTACTACGAAGGCATAGTCCCCCTGCTCGATTCATACGCGGAGGCTGTCATGGGAAAGTATGGCCGATTCCGTAAAATAAAGTACGGCCGAAAGACTATTGCACGGAATCCAAATCTTTATTTTCGTTCACTTATGGCCCAAATACGAACCCTGAAGCTACCACGAGATACCTATCTACGAAATATTCAAGATGAGATTATGGCACTTGTACGTTCTACACAGTATATGCTTTCTCTTAAATAAAATTATTGCAATTAAATACAATGAGTGCTTCACCCAATCGAGTACGTATGTTTAACACAATTGAAACCGGAAAAACTATCAGGATGAAGATGCCCGTGCATAATACATCGGCCCTTGCTCTCAAGTTGAACAGAGCTGCTCACGCATACAGAGAAATGAAAAAAATTGAAAAGGCGTTAGACCGTGCTAGAAAAGAGTATCACAGACTTGCAAGAAGTGTCATCTATTCGCATAGACCCATCATCAGAAATAGCTCAATTGCGCTGCAGGCGAATGAAGAAAAACGTATAAAACTGATGAGTAGACTTATAAAAAATGCATCAGTTGTACGCCGTACCCTGAAAAACCTTCCACGAAATATGCGTAATGAAGTTTTTAAACATATAAAAAGCGCTCACATTGCCAACTACCAACAATGAATGTATTATTTTCGAGGACTCATCAGACTCATTATGGTGCGTGTTATATTAGGCGGAAGCGGTTTCCGTGTTTTTATATCCCCGAGAGCCTTTGCAGCTGCTGCGCCCCGACGCATATTTGACGCCTTTTTGTACTTGGCAATTGTCAGGCCTGCCTTGTGTTTCATTATCGCGTTTCTCACATTATTATTAACGTTATTAAATCCACGTATGTTAACATTTGCCCCTCTATTCAATAGGAGACGAATAACGGGAAAGGACGCCGACTCAGCTGCACATCTAAGTGCTGTCCAACCATTGTTACTTCGAGCGTTGATGTTTGCACCTTTATCCAATAAGAAACGGACCGTATCTAAGTGTCCTTCTCCTGCCGCATCCATAAGTGGCGTAAGTCCGTTATTATTACGTCTATTAATATTCGCACCTCTATTGAAAAGTAATTTAACAATCGCAGTGTGTCCACCTTCTGCGGCTCCTTGCATCGGAGTCCATCCAACATTGCCGCGTGAATTCACATTTGTCCCTGAGTTCAGAAGCACCCTCACGCGATTCAAGTTTCCGTTATAGACCGCATTGTGAATAGGTGCCATATTATTAGACAGACAATTAAAATCATTAAATATAATATGAACGCGAGCAAACTGCTTCCCAAAGACATGTGGAGAGAGTTGTCCGCGGCTGCAAATTCCAGGACGCGTGCGTCTCTCGCGCGTGTTTTTGGACTTCCGAAACAGCACACAGTGCCGCTCATGAAGTTGACTCCAGTCATTTCACGTGAACATCACATACTCAATAGAAGTACAATCGCAAGGTACAGTCTTCCAGAGAGTGGAAGATATTTACTTCTGGATCGACTTAATCCCGTTGCTTACAAAAATAAAACCTGGAAATACTATTTCAGACCAACAAAGGAAACTGTTGTTTTTTTCAATTCAAAGAATGGCCCCCCTTTCTTTATAAATAAAAAGACTGGTACACGTATCACAAATAAATATAATCAATTTATGCAACGCGCCGGTCTTGATGCAAATTTTAGATATAGTTTAAAGACTCGAAATCCAAGTACACATACATGGGATGCATATCTTCGGCGTATTCGAGAGGCACCTCGTCCAAATACTCGAGGTGCAAAGAATGCAAAGTACAATGCAATCCATGAAAAAGTAAAAAAGCTTGTCAACGGGAATAGGTCTTCATTGAACAACGTGTCTTTATCAAATATTATGTTTTGGTTGAAGAAAACAAACTGGATGAATCCAAGAGATTATCATATCAAAAGCGGAAAAGTATATTCGTGGAATGGAAAACTTCTTACAAAATCAAATATAATAAGAAACATTGAGCAACTAGGAACGTAAATTCTGATCTGGGTCAAATCGACGCGCGTACCACGCAGGTGGTGCTTTCTTCTTCGTAACAAGTACAAATTTATATACTCTGGCAGTGGCCCATTGAGGAGCAGTCGCGCCAACCCTGCTCCCTCCAGTTTTCCATGCTTTAAGACCCCTGTTATATACAGTATTGAGCGTCGAACGAGAAATGCCCGTTCGCCGAGCGATAGCATCTTTATTGAATTTAAGACCCGGGTATGTTTTGTGAAATAGGTTTGTCCAACGTGATTTCTTTCGTGTCCCACCCTTGTTTGATGCACCAAGTTTCAACTGAGCGTATGGGACCTTTCTGCGTTTCAGGAGTTCCTTTTCACGTAAGAACTTGAGAGACTGTGAAATTCCTGAAAAATATCTTTCTGGCCATTTTTTTGTGACAACGACATGCCGTGGATGTCTCTTCATTATAGTTCGCTGCGAAAATTATGTGTGGTGTCGTCGCTAAAAATTGCCGTACAGTGCACCTCCAGGTAAAAATGGAGGCGGCTGAAGCCCTCATGGAGGTGTACTATGACTCAGGCATCCCCATCAGCACTCTCTTCCGCAATCAGAAAAAGGATATTCTTACGGCTGGCCTTATTCTGAATGCAGGACTTCGTAACGCAGAGACTGTTCGTTTTTTTCTCGAATGCGGTGCAGATGTAAATGCTGAAGACGAATACGGCAACTCTGTGCTTGAAATTGTGCTCGTAGGTCAGGGGGGTCGTCAAACCCCGTGGAACCCAGAGATCCTAGAGGTCCTCAAGGAGTACAATATATGGAGAACTTGTGTAAGTAAATGGATCGTGGATGAGAACTGCGGAAATGCTCCAGGATATGTCCAAGACTTTTTAGATTCTTGTATTGTCTTGTAATTTTTTCTTGTTAATAAGTAATGGGTATACCATTTGCTATCGTTGGTACATCATTGTCATGCAAAAAAGATCCCAAATCATGGGAATGTATATTTATGAAAATATACGATGTATCACTTATTATAACATTTGTCTATGTGATATACATTTTGACAAAGATAAAATCAAAAAAGACTTTTTGAATTCAAATCGGATATATTTGTCCAATAACCTTTGCACATTCGATCGCAACCTCTCGATGTTCCTTTTGCGTCCCATTTCCAGATCGAAGTTCGATGTAATGAATCCATGATCGCAATGTTCCATTGACATACATACGTGAAGGTGTCATCCCCTCTGGGAGCACGACACGAGCCTGTTCTTTCGCGATGCCATTATTAATTGCCCACGTGTAGACTCGACTGGCTGTTTGTGCCACCTCAGTTTGTTTCACTTTCCATAAAAAATCAAAAGATTCATCTTGTACTTCAACACTATTTTGCCTATTCTTTGGATCCTGAAGCCGAGCATCCCTCGTTTCAAGATTCAAATCCGCATTAGCGTATCGCTGCGAAAACTCCTGAAAAGAAAACGAACGATGACGCAGAATTTGACGAGCGATATCACGCGTCGTTTCAATTTCAAGACAAATTGAAACCATTTCAAACGGCGACCAATGTTTATTTTTTACAAGATATTCAATTAATTTTTCAGCTGGTTTATCCTGGTTGTCAGGATTTGATACTCTTGCACAGTACCCGACGAGTTCCTGGAGTGACTTTCCATCAGGCGACTGTGAATAGCTGATCAATGTCACCTTCATTAACAAACAATGACCTCATCCTTTTATACATGGGGTGGGTGATCAAATACCCAGTGACACTTTTGGCACAAAATTCGAATAGGTTCGGTTTCGTGCAAAGAAACGAAACGAATCATAATCGCAGAGTGCGAACGAGTTCCATCTGGATTGATCGGAGTTGATTTGATAGCCTCCATAGCAATTTGAGGTCGCGTTCGACCAGCATGACATCGATTCAGATTCTTTGTTGTGCCACAGTCTTCACAGAATTTATTTATAAGGTACCCACCCAACATGTGTTGGAACATGTTCCGGAATGACGCATTCATAATGTCATATATTTCATCAGGAGTTCCACCTACAACGGCGGTTGAATTCTTATACCTTTTTATAAGCACATCTCGTTTACGTTCAACGTACTCTTGCATTTATAAAAAAAAAGCCGTATTCCTCTAAAAAGATCCCCATCTTCAAAACGATCCAGTAATTTTGAAAAAAAAAAGTTGTTTAATATCACATGTCAGGTTTAACTAAATTTAATTTGAAAGACTTGGTGAAAGCCTTAAATACTATGACGAAACCACCCCCACGGAATCGTTCAAATAATGAGAACCGTCTGAAAAAACTTGAAGCACAGAAGAAAGAACTGAATAAAATACTTGCAAAAAAGATCAACAAGATATCGTCTCCAGGTCGTAAGGTGTTATCACCGGTGCGTCGTAAGGTGTCTCCAGTGCGTAAATACTATAATATGTATTCCGTTCCGGCTGCTGTGATTCTTAACCGAGCTGCCAAAGCAGCAAATATGCGTCACGAGAACTTATTAGGTCGTATTCCCCCCCGGAAATGAGGTTTGATTATGAGCTTTCCATGAATTAAAAATATTCGTGATGTGCTGGCCTGTTCGCGCCAGCCCCCCGCCCCGCAGATGGCTTCCACGAACGGCTCGATATCGGCGGCGGCGGACGACGGCGAACCAGAGGTGACCTCGTCGCTGTCCTTC
>Ga0209189_1000059_pt1 | contig 96305 bp, 91 predicted proteins | sample C_130820_EF_Meta_FD_187308 | JGI IMG/M metagenome (GOLD analysis project Ga0209189, IMG submission 187308) | Freshwater microbial communities from Lake Croche, Canada to study carbon cycling - C_130820_EF_MetaG (SPAdes) (version 3) | ecosystem: Environmental > Aquatic > Freshwater > Lake... | reverse complement strand
TAAATGGTAGTAAATGATAGTAAAAAGTCGCCAAAAGTCGCACATCAATATTTTTGTAGTTATTGTCATTATAATACATGTAAAAAAAATGATTATACAAAACATTTGTCAACCGATAAACACAAAAAATACGAAAATGATAGTAAAATGGTAGTAAATGATAGTGAAAAGTCGCCAAAAGTCGCTCATTTTCAATGTGAATGTGGTAAAATATATAAATACGATAGTGGATATTATCGTCATAAAAAAAAATGTTGCCAAACAAATAACGAAATAGTAAATTCTGAAATAGCAGATAAGGACTTAATTATGATGTTAGTAAAACAAAACAGTGAGCTTCTAGAAGTAATAAAAAATGGAACACATAATACAAATAATTCACATAACAATACAAATTCACATAATAAGACATTCAACTTACAATTCTTTTTAAATGAAACGTGTAAAGATGCCATGAATATCATGGAATTTGTAGATTCTATTAAACTCCAATTATCAGATTTGGAAAAAGTAGGTCAAATAGGTTATGTGGAAGGTATTTCAAATATTATCACCACAAATTTAAAAGCTTTAGATGTGTCCCAAAGACCAATACATTGTACAGACAAAAAGAGGGAAACCCTTTATATAAAAGATGAAGACAAATGGGAGAAGGAAAATGATGAAAAGAAAAAGATTAGAAAAGCTATAAAAAAGGTTGCGAATAAGAATATAATGTTGTTACAGAAATTCAAAGAAGTACATCCAGATTGTGGCAAAAGTGCCTCCAAATTTTCAGACCAATACAACAAAATAATAATAGAGTCAATGGGCGGTCCAGGAGATAATGACGTAGAGAAAGAAGACAAAATAATAAAAAATATTTCAAATGTAACTATAATTGATAAATAAAAAATTGAAATTAAAAAAGTAATTTAATTTCAATTCATATAAAAGAAAAATGTTGTCAAAACTACCAGTTGAAATAGTAAGCCAAATATTATTATATTTGCGGTGTCCAATTGCCAAATTAATAAAGGACGAAATAGAAATTTATGAAGAAGACCATAATATGTGTTATACAAAAATATATAGATTTTATTATATTAAAAATATAATGCCATTTAATTGTTATTACTTTGACAAAAGGTGCGACCCATATGAGTATGATAGCTATTATGAGAGAAAAATGATTAAATAATTATATGAACAATGTAGATAAAATTTATAAAAACGGAGTTATAGTCAAATCATCTTTAACAAAATATGCCTCTCCTTCACGTGTCCATTTAATGACTAGCGTAATAATTTCTACCCCTGCCTCAATAGCTTCTTTAACTGCCTGTCTATATTCCGGGTCGATAATAGAAGGCTGAAAACAATTTACATCTGTTCGTTGTATAACATAGCACATTATACAACGAGTAATAGACTCTTTTTTTATCAATGTTAATTCGCGAATATGCTTTAAAGCTCGCGGACTTACTGGTTCGGTACTTTTTTTTCTGTAACCGTCTGGGAAATAGGCAACCTTCGAGTCATAAGGTCTATCATCAAAACATTTATTCTTTCTATCTTTTGAACAAATGTCTTCATAATCGGCCAACGGAACATTTTTAACTTCCATGATAAACGGAATATTATTAGAATCTATACCGGTAAAATCAAAACGTGAATCAACTTTATTTTCCACAAATATTTTAGTTTCTCTCTTATATCTTTTTACATCTTTCAAAATAGATAAATAATTTTTCATTTGTTTCTTCAAAAATTCTTCATTGATTACATTGATTATATGTTCTTCATATGTTTCTGGTGTTTTTTCTGGTGTTTTTCTAAATTTTTCTCGTAAATAATTGAAAATTCCGCCTTTTTGTGTTTTTCGCTTTTGTTTATTTGCTCTTTTCAAAGTTTTTGGCATATATATTATACATAAAGATTAAATTCGCGCAAAAAAGTAGATGGTCTACAAGCTTTATACGCACCTGTATACGCATCAAATTGTGGCGTGCATTTCAATGGATATCCTAATGCAGTTTTCAATGTATATGCCGCATCCGTTGGTGCAACTCCATAAGCCAATTCATTCGCAACTTGTGCTCCATAAGCACTACGATATGTTGCGCCTACAGTAGTTATTGTATCATATTTTAATCTGGCTATACGTGTGCTTGACGAAACACCTCCTTGTTGTGCAAATTGACTATTGTTTGGTTTATAAATAACAGGAACATACACGGGTTGTAATCCTGCAGGATTAATTGTGGATTCAGATAATTGGGGTGATGGAGTCGTAGAAGTTCCAATAGATGATGGATATGTCCCTGGTGTAAATCCAATGGCGGATTGAATATTTGTAGACTGAATGACTATTTGTGGAAAATATTGTCTCGATATCCAAGTAGAACCGGGTGGTTGAATATACAAACTATTTCCAGATGCTTCAAATGATTGTATTTCAACTGTATTTAAATTTGTATTATATGCAAAATTTAATAAATAAAAAATAGTTTGATTGGTTTGATTAATATAATAATGTGTATTTTTATACATTGCTAATTGGAACGCGGCATTGAAATCGGTTAAACTATAAGCACCATTTGGTATGGTTACAGTATTACTTGAACTATCTACCCAAATATAATTAAATTTATTATTACCAAGACTACTCGATATAATATATTTTTCACAATGATTAATACCTTGTGCTGAATAAACATTGGAAACTGATAAATTATCACCTGGAATACTAAGAGCATTCCCTTGTCGAATATAATTATATTGATTTTGGTCAAAGGTTCTATTACGACTTACTAAATATTGTGAATTTGATGTAGAATAACTATCGCCATTTCTTGCAGGATTATATTTTTTAGTAATCATACCTGCACTTCTGACACGGCGTTTTGCATTAAATTCCTGTGATATATATATATTGGGTGCAAGTGTTGAAGAAGATTTACAATCTGTTGGTTGATTACACGTATTGCATATTTCTCCCATATCATAGATATTTGTAGTAATATTAGCATCTTTTGGGTCTAAATAATTAACTACTCCATTATTACTACAATCTGGTAAGTTTTGTGAAATAAAATATCCATTTGGTCTAGTAAATTCATCAATACTCAAAGATGTTCTTGGATTTCCACGCTCTTGAATATTTCCTGAATTATCCAAAGTAAAAATTTCACGGCGATATAATTTTACTGGACCAGCGCGAAAAATTCCAGTATTTTTAGGATTTGAATTTGTATTCTGATTTTTTTGCATAATTGAAGTAATTTGATTCAATGTTTTTCCTTTCCAAGGGAAATATTCTGGTGCATTGAAATGTAAACTGTTGAAATATATTTCTGCTACTGACATTATATTATATATATAATATAATATAATTTTATGAAAACAAAATAAATACAAAATTGCTATTTTTCCTAATACTAATGAATTTTATATTTGAAATAAATGATTTTTATTTAGAAAATATACATTTTCTAGAAACTAAAAAAAATATAATTATGGACGGTAATTTTACAAAAATCAGTTATTCCGATGACTGTATTTTATTGAATGGTATATACATACATTTTCCTATTGAAATATCGAAAACACAGCAAAACAAAAATAATAATTATTCAACAATTGAAAAATGCGATGTTGGAAAATTTGAAAACAATTCAAACAAAAATATGATTTACTTTGATCCAAATTTACTATCCAATAAAGAATTGATTAAAAAAATTGCAAAAATTGAAAAAAATATTTTGGAATATTATTTGTTTATTAATATGAATAATTCTCAAAATAATCCTTATGAAAATATATTTTCAGGATTACAAAATTATCAGGATTCATCTCTTTTATATCATCAAAAGTATAAAACTATTTCAATTTTGGAAAATAGATCTAAATTATTGCCTACAATATCGAATGATACATTTTTTGAAATATCTAATAATGTTAAAAAAATGAATCAATTTATAATAACGGATGGGAAAAAAATTGAATTATCAAATAAAGACATAGATATTGCATATGAAAAAGAATCAAGTAAAATGTTTCTTCGGAAAAACAAAGGAGAAGTAAAACAAATAAATAACAAATTAGAAACACAATTACAAAATGGCGTAATTAAATTATTCAAACCATTGAAAAATTCATATTCAATACAAAAAAGTAGTAATAAAATAGTAGATGAATCTTTGCCTATATTTATAGATACAGATTCTCAAGAAGTTGTAGATACCTATCTTTACCAATCTAAAAAACAAAACTCTACATTCAAAGAAACTTATCACTTTTTATTGAAAATTTCAGGCGTTTGGGAGAATAATTTTCAAATTGGTATTACATACAAATTCATTGAAATATCAGGAGAACCAAATATGTTATCAAAATACCATTTTCATAGATGAATATCTAACATTTTTTCTTTTTATTTCATTCATTTTAAATGGAGCTGGTCCTTTTCTTAAATCGTGAGTTGTATTTTCCTTCTGATTTTCAACAAAAGGTGTAGTAAAATTTGTAATATTCACAAACCCAGTAGATTCATCTATGTTATATTGGATATCTCTGATTGAATAAATACCTTCATTTGTTTCTTTTATATATCTGTCAAATTCTTTACGATTTACACTACGCTGAAGACCATCTTTGTTTTGAAGAATATTTTTATCCATCAATGGATAAAACTGACTACGATCAATTCTTAAACCAGCATTTTTCACACGTGAATTCAATAAATTATCTTCATACCCCCACGCCCAAAAATTAGGAAATCCATTTATTTTTTCAAAATCAGCAGCATTCATAGAAACTATACCACCCAATGCATAATCAAATCCGTAAAAATGTTTGACATTTCCTGGATATGTTTCATAATTCAGAAAATTTTTTGTATATGGCATTGTATCTATATCATTAAATACAAGAGTCATTTTTTTATAATCATTTGGATATCTATATTTTGTAATTAGAAAACCCAGATTTTTTAATGCACCGCGATTGAATTCTCTATTATCACATTGATGTATATAAAAAATTTGGTAATCACTCGGTTGATAATCTTCTAAAATATACTGCATATGTCTTTTGAAAAATTGATATTGTTGTTCTCTATCGCGATAAGGAACTATGAAAATCAATCGAGGAATATTTTCTTCTAAATATGTTTCTTCCATTTCCATTTTAATATTTTCTTCAGTTTCTTCCATAAAAAATAATTATATATCTATTCAATTATTTTTTATTTTTTATACGAACAAATGATTTATTTTTTATCCGATTGTTCTCTTGTTGTTGCACCACCTCTTACCCATCCATTTAATGCTGCTTCTTCAACTGTAAAAGATGAATCTTTTACACGAGTCTCCATATTTTTATCAACTGGGTAAAGTGTATAATTCATAAAAGATTGCTCCATAATAGTAGATACACTCTTCATACCACTAACAGTATCTCCTTGTTGTAAAACGGATTCAATTGTTGGGTCACAAGAACCTCTTCCTAAATAAGGAACAGTCGCGAAAGGTCGTGCGAAAAGCTGTAATTTTTCAAATGCTCTTTCTTGATCTGGTTTTAATAAAAGAATGGATTCATAATCTACCGCCGAGCTATTCAAACCGTTTCCATTCGCAATTCCACTAAATGAAACTGTTGGTTGACTAGTAGCAAATTTTACATATGAATCTTGTGATGAACTTCCGTAAAAATTAGATAATGAATAATCTAAATATCGGTTATTGGATAAATTACGTTGTGTGTTATCAGTGGCATCATCACCAATACGTCCCAAATTATTGAATGTATAATTATGAATCATATTTATATTAATATACTATAATATAAATATATAGAAAAATATTTATTCCTCTCCAATTGTATATCTTGATAAATTTCTTGCACAAGCAAATAAATTTCCTTCTTTACAAGATACCATACTTCCATAGCAAAATTCAGAAAAAGCTTGTTGATCATTTGGTATTGTTGTTGCTGGATTTGAATTAAATTGTCTTAAAGATTGTTCAAAATCTAATTCATCTCCTAAACCTTTGAATAGTTTATCAGAAATATTAGGTTGTTCTGGATTTGCCTCATTTACTAATTTTTTTGCCTCTTTCAATATATCACGATTTATATTATCATTATATGATGGAGGTGCTGGTTTTTTGAAAGGATTATAATCATAATCTGTCATTAATACATTACTAAATGGATTTGATGAATTTGGTGGTTGAAAAACATCTGTAGATGGTTGAATACCATTTTCTTCAATTACTGCCATTGTTGGATTTTTATATCTCTCTAAATAATCGAAACCTTCACTTTCTTTTTTTGAATAAATATAATAATAAATAAAAATAGCAGACAAAGTAATTATTCCGACAATCAATATACGTATATGTTTAAGAAATAAAAATCCAAATATTGATATGAAAAGGATTAATCTACTAATTGCATTCAATTTTTGATTGAAAGTCATATTAGTTGATGGATAAAATTCTAAAATATATTTTTGATTGAATAAAATATTTGGGTTCTCACTCCAAAAAGGAATTTCTGTTGAATCATTATTTTTATCTTTGTTTGTCATTTTTATATTGAATAATTCGTATTCTCCTTGATTATTATTTGTTTCATCTTTATATTTCGACATTATATATATTTACTATGGAGATTTTTGGAGAGAAACCTTATCGAGATTTTTATTTGAGCTTTTGTTTTTAGATTTTTCTTTTAGATTTTTCTTTTGTTTGGTTTTTTGGTTATTTTATTTCTAAATCAGGAAAGTAGGGAACCTACGGTTCCCCTACGACCCCTCCCTTTATATATCGACCCCTTACAGGGGTCGTTCCGAGGACCACGGAGTGGTTCGAGAAAGGTAAACTTTGAAAAATATCCATATTGAAGGGAGGGGTCGTTCCGAGGACCACGGAGTGGTTCGAGAAAGGTAAACTTTGTAAAATATCCATATTGAAGGGAGGGGTCGTAGGGGAACCGTAGGTTCCCTACTTCCTGAGTAGGACACATTTTTTATCAATTTCAAATGTTTCACATTTTTCAGTCTCTGGAACAATACGTATTATTGTTTTTGATTTTTCTCCATAAATTGGTTCTGTGCAACCTTTTTCTAAATTTTTTCTTGTTTTCATTTTATTTGTCCTACATCTCGAGCGAAAATGTTCATATCGTTCTCGAACGTCATCATATGATAAATGCGATTTTTTACATAACATTTTATTAATCAATTCATGTAAATTATAAATATATCTTGAAAATGTTTCTCTGTTCTCCATATCTTTGATTGTTAATGGTAATTTTTTAAAATTTTGAACTAGATTTTTTCTGCATTTTCCGCAAGGTAATACATACTTTAATGATAAAATAAAATCACGATAATGTTTTTTATCTGCATCTGTAGGATTTACTGGATAATTAAAACTCATTATATGGAGAACTGTCCAAAAATTTACGCCCCATATTTTTGTTAAAAATCCATCATTACTATTATAATCTTTTTCTGTAAAGACAGATGTTTTTAGTTTTTGGGTTTTATTTTGTTGCGTTTTCTTTTTTTGTGTTTTGTTTGACATCTTTATTATTTATATTATAATGATAAAATAATACTCAATAAATCTATGGTTTCCTAAGTTTAGCAAAAAAAGATTCGTATTCTATCATTCATACTTTTTATCTTATTATAATATAAAATGGCAAATATTATTGATGTTATTGGAAAATTTTTCAGACCATATAAACGAATCTTCTTAATATTATTCTTGCTTATCATTTTTATTATAATTGGCGTTTTTTGTTATAATCGGTTTTATATTCCAAAAAAACAAAATGCAATGTTCAGTGATGTAGCAAACGCAGATACCAGCAAAAAACCAATCGAAATCTATTTCTTTTATGCAACTTGGTGCCCTCATTGTAAAACTGCTTTTCCTGAATGGAAAAAATTCGAAGAAGAATATGATGGTAAAGATGTAGGTCTTTATAAAATAAAATGTATCAAAATTGATTGCACAAATGATGAAGCGAATGAAAATGAATCCGGAATGAAAGCATCCAAGATTACACAACTTATCAATGATTTTAAAGTAGATTCTTATCCTACAATCAAAATGATGAAAGATAATACAAATATTGATTTTGACGCCAAAGTCACAAAATATAATTTAGAACAATTTGTCCATAGTGTTACAAATTCTTAAATTCTCCCCATTTTTTTACACCCATATTAATTAAATTCAAACGCTCCTCTTTAGAAGATGCAGTATTAAAAATATCCAACAAAATATTTCTAGAATTGGAAATTTTTATTTCATTTTTTATTTTAGGCATTTTATTGTTCAATACTTTTTTCAGTAAAATTTTATGTATTATGAAAACCATATAATCAAACAGGTTCGATTTTTCATCTATTTTATTTGATAAATTGAATTCTGTAGTTATTCCGAAAATAGATTCATCTGTTAAATATTTATCCAAACTATTTTGAATTGGATAATTATTATATAATCCTCCATCAATATAATATTCATCTCCTATTTGTAATGGTAAAAATAATATTGGTAAACAGCAGGATGCATAAACTGCATCCAATAATTTCCATTCTGGATGTGTATGATGTGAAATATCAATATATTCGGTTTCCAAATTATTAATTTCCGTAGTATAGAAATGAAATTCTATTTTTGTTTTTTCATAATAATCAGCCATTGTTATGTCTAACGAAATATCTTTTCCATTAAAAAGGGGTGTGAATATATCTTTCATAATATTGATATCATAAATACCTTTTTGATGAATCGCATTAATTAAATTGCTCATATCAAATTTGAATATTTGTTGCCAAGGTCGATTAATTAAATAATCATCCAATATTTCCCAATCATAATTTAGTGAAATCATTACTCCGAGTATAGCTCCAACTGATGTTCCATAAATTGTTTCTATATTTTTTAAATCCCAAAATCCGGATTTATTACTTTCTTTTAAAGCACCATACATAGAGAACCCGACTGGTCCTCCTCCAGATAAAACAATTGATTGTATTTTTGAATCTTTTTTTGAATCTTTTTTTGAATCTTCTTTTTCTTCTTCTTTCATTGTAATTATTGTTGTCATAAATAGTTAAATATATACAATTTTAACTATTTATATGTATTTTTGGAGAACATTTTTTATTATTCTATAATATAATACGTCATAATATGTCTTGTTTTTTATTTACAAATGATGAAGAAGCTGAGAGAAAAATTAATATTGATGAATTATACGATAAAAACAAACAACGAGACTTGAAACAGGTTTCTATTTTTAATAAAATTTTAAATCGAATACATAAACGTATTACTTATACTTCTCGAAATAAAAGAAATGATAAACATATTTGGTTTACTGTTCCTGAATATATTTTCGGAGAACCTTTATATGATCAAGGAGATTGTATAGCTTATATAATTTCAAAATTAGAAGATAATGGATTTCATATTCGATATTTACATCCAAATTCTCTCTTTATTAGTTGGTTGAATTGGGTTCCTAGTTATGTTCGTAATGAATTGAAAAAGAAGCGAGGAATTATTCTCGATGAGAAAGGTAATATTATAGACAAAGTAGATGAAGAAACGAAAAAAGACGATAATCCAAACTCTCAAATGTTTAACGATAAAAATAACTCTTTTCCACAAAAACAAACAAAACAATATAATAATATTGATCAATATAAACCTACTGGAAAATTTATATATAATACGGATTTGTTTGAAAAATTAGAGAAAAAAGTTTCATTCAATTTCTAGATTTCAGATTTTTTGATTTTCTGTTTGTTTTTCTATTTTTTTTACCGGTTCTTTTTTTGTGTATTTTTTTGTGTTTTTTCTGTGTTTTTTTGGCTTTCCCACCTTCTGTTTTTACTGATTGATACATTAAATCATCTACTATATGGTTGAATATGGTATCAGCATATATTTCAGGACTCAAATTTACGGAATCCTTGTTTGAACGCACTGCATTTATATTATTATCAATTGCTTCTATAAAAGCTTCTTCTATTTCTGGTGAAACTTTTGTTCGGTTTGTTGCCAATTCTCTATTATATGTGCAAGTAGAATTCAATGTCATTAATAATATTTGTTTGATTATATCATCATTATGATTCAACAAATCTTTGAAATTTAAATTTATAAATTTTACCATTTCTGGTATCAAAACTTCTTGTATTTTTTTTTCAGCTTCTTTGGTTCTCAAACTTTGTTTTATTCCTGGTATAATTGCTTGATTTAATATTTTTTGATTTGTTAGTAAACCAGTATAATGCGGTCTTAAATATATTTCAAACAATTTGAATATTTTTTCTCTTTCTTCTTTTGTTAGTGGCAATGGTTCTGCACCTCCTTGTTGTTTGGGTTTAATATGTTTCACTAAAGTCAAATCGTTACATAATTTTTTCTTGAAAATTTCTAAAATTGCTTTTCCGTTTTCTTTACCTGATAATGTTTCTTGAATTGTCTCTGTTAAAATATCTTTGAATAGTTTTTCATTATTTTTCAATAGAGAACCAACGAATTTTTTCAATATATATTCATCAGCTTTAGCAAAATTAATTCCCTCATTGATAATATAATTTACTAAAACATTATTGATTTTCTTGAAATTTTTTTCGTCATTTTCCATCAATAATTTTTTCAAATCATCTCCTATGATATCATAAAATTGGGGTCCAGGTGTTCCTGTATATTTTTCTGGTTTTATACCCAAATTTCTATTGTCTAAATCTCTTTTTAATAAATCAACTAATTTTTCGCCAGAAGCAATACTTGCTGCTATTGTATCTACGTTATTATTTGATTGTGGCGAAAACATTTCAGTAGCTGATTTTGCTACAGATTGTAGAGAACCTAATGCTTTTTGTGGGTCTATGCCTCCTGGTAATTTTGGTAACCCTCCTGGTAATCCTTTTGATAAATCTGGTATTGAATCTTTAGGAAATCCTTTAGTTAAATCAGGTAATGATTTTAGTATCGGTATTCCATCTTCTAAATTATTTTTGTTTGATTGAGTTGGAGTATTCTGTGCTTTTGTTTCTCCATTTGTTCTAGAATTATCTAAACCTTTTTCTGCTATATCAGATAATGAACTAATTTCATCTTTATGTTTTTCTGCAAATTGTTCCCCTTTTTCTATTACTGAGCCAATTTTATCTTTATTTTTTTCAGCAAATTCTGCACCCTTTTCTGCAATTGTTGATAATGATTTTGCAAAACCCATTATATTTATTATTGCTTTTATATATATTTACATATAAAAAATATATAAATATATTTTACTTGTTATATTGCATAAAATTGATATTGAATTTTCGTTTAAATATAATACAAAATAAATATACATACTTCAATATATGATTCAACCATCAGTAGCTTCGCTTCAACCAAAGGTAGCTTCGCTTCAACCTAATACGCAGAATCTAATTAAATCGACAACAAAAACAAAAAAAAATAAGAAACAATTATCACAAAAAGAGAAATCTGCGTTATGGAACATTTTTGATACTGATTTCAAAAAAATAAATGAACCTTTTTTTAAAACAAACGACGAAAAGATTGAATGCGATTTAATCACAGATTTAGATAAGGAAAAAGAAAAAGATAAGGAAAAAGAAAAAGAAATTGACCTTTGTTATCTATGTAATTCTATTCTCATTATAACTGAAGATGGTTTTCCTACTTGCACTAATTCATCTTGTGGAATCATATATAAAAAAACACTGGATTATTCACCAGAATGGAAATTCTACGGTGCCGATGATAAACATTCATCCGATCCAACACGTTGTGGAAATCCTATAAACCCCCTTTTGATAGAATCTTCTTTCGGTTGTAAAGTTCTCTGTAATAATAAATCTTCCTATGAAATGAAGAAAATCAGAAAATGGACTGAATGGCAATGTATGCCTCACCGTGAAAAATCATTGTACGAAGAATTCCAGTTTATCACTGTAATGGCACAAAATTCAGGTATTCCTAAAATATTCATAGATGATGCAATGACAATTCATAAAGATATTTCCGAACAAAAAATGTTTCGTGGATTGAATCGTGACGGTATTAAAGCCGCCTCTATTTATATTTCGTGTAGATTAAATGGATGTCCTCGCACAGCACACGAAATCGCCGAAATATTTCGGCTTGATAAAACGAGTGCAACCAATGGTTGTTCTATGGCCATTTCCATTTTAAATAATATCGAGAGAAATATGGAACCATCTGAACAAACCCAATTATGTAAAACGACGCCAACTCTTTTCATCGAACGTTTTTGCAGTCGATTAAATATGAATCGCGAATTGACTCTTTTAGCAAAATTCATTGCTAGTAAAATCGAAACGAATAATATTATCAATGATAATACTCCACCATCAATTGCAGCTGGAATTATCTATTTTATTTCACAAATTTGTTCTCAAAATATTACTAAATCAGATATAAAACAGATTTGCGGTGTAAGTGAAGTGACTATTAATAAATGTTTCAAAAAATTAGATGCTATCAAAACTGATCTTGTTCCAAACTGTATTTTAGAAAAATACTCTTCCTAGTAAAATGATATAAAATTTTATATATATAATTAATTAACTTATTTTTCAAATGCAGTCAGAAACATCATTTTTTGAAAACAAATTAAATAATATTTCATATTCAAGTAATTCAGAATATAGAAATATCCTTAGAAATATTTTTTTAATGAACCCTTTACCACCAGAAAATGCGGATAGTTTAGATGAAGAAACTTTAGACGAAATTTTATTTGATGATACAAATATTATTAAAATGTTTGATAATATTTATGATAAAACAATTCATAATCCTTTATTTAGCGAATTATATGAATTAGCTGCCGCCTGTTTTCTTTCTACTGATAAAAAACTAGGTGTGACTGTTCTATTTGCATACGATTATCTTTTTTTTTATTATCCTCTTTTATTTGAATTTTTTGAGAAAGAAGAGAACCTGAATAAAAACAATAAAAATTATATTGAATTGAAAAAACGGTTATTAAGACGATAAAAAGAAATTTAAATAAAATTTGTTATTCTCCGAATCAGAATATCCTTCTTCATATAATTCTTCAAAATCATATTTATCTCGTGATAATAGTGTAGTATATTCTCTAATCTGATAAAATTTAGTTATTTTCTGAATGAATGTTTTTTCTTGTGTTTTTTTCCAAATATCGGGTGTAATATGAAGAACTGGTTTGATATTTTCTATTGAAGAAAATGGATATTTAGAAAACCCACCATCAAATGAATATATATTTTGATATTTATTTGTTATACCTCCAGTAACAAATGGAATATGAGAACTTGCTATACAACAATTAATCGCATCTTCTAAATTTTCAAAGTTAGAATAAATTACTGGTTTCATTTTATACTTTTCAAAAGAAGATACACTGATTAATAATCTATCCAGATCAAAATCATTTTCATTATAGGATGTCAATATTTTTTCCTTTATTTTCGATTTTATTTCAACTGCAGAAGATAATTCTTGGATTGATTTATCTAGTATAGTTTTTACAAAATTGTCAGGTTCTCCTTTGAATGTCATAAATAATGCATTCCAAGCTCCCGCTGATGCACCTGAAAAATAATATTGGTTTAATGGATAATTCTCTTTTATAAAAGAACAAACTCCTAACATATAAAATCCCTTGAATCCGCCAGGAGATATAGTAATCAATTTTTTGTTTTGAAGATTAATCGGTTTTATAAGAGAACCTATATTTAAAAACATCAAAAACTGTAGGATATAATTTGTTCTCATTATTATTTAGAGATAAATTTTATATATATTTTTTAGATATATTAAATATATATATAGCAATGAGTTCAACTAGAAATAAAAATACACCAGGAAATTATCAAGCTGAACAATGGTCATTAAAACAACAGGCAGATTATTTACCGTATTCATCTTATGCTGCACCACCAAATACCTATTTTCCAGGTGATGGGTTGATTGGTGCAAAAATGGGTCCAATGAAATTATCCGAAAATTTTTGTGATATTGAATCCTCTCTCCTTGGAATTGGGTCTACTAATTTAGTTTCACCTCAACCTGCGGTTGTTCCTGAGATAAATAAATTACAGAGTTTATCTATTATTGATAGATTACCAGTTATTCTTCCTTCTCCATTAATTGTTGAACCAAATCAGAGGCAACGCTTTCTACATTAGGTTTTTGTTTTATAGAATATCTGTGATTTTTTTGGAATTGATGAGAACCTTTCTGTAAATAACGATGATTTTTGAATGTCTGATTTTGTTTTATTTGTTTTTTATAATTTTGGATTTCTTCTTTTAATACTTTTTGTGGCAGTTTTTCTTTTTCTTCTATTGGTAATGGTTCTTTTGTGGTTTCTTTTTGTAATTGATTTTCTATTTCAGTGTTTTCATCCGTTTTTATTACGGGAGTTTCTAGGTTCTCTACTGATGTAAATATTTGTTTGATTTTTTCTTGAAGGTTTATTTTTTGTGATGGAAAATCCGGAAGCACATCCATTTCTTCAAAATTAGTTATACAATTGCTTTTCAAGTATTCATAGGATTGATCGTCAAATATTGCGATTGGAACTTTCACATTAGCAATAATATATTTCACAATTTTTTTTGATTCCATTTATGAATATATTTTCAAGAATTTTATATTGTTTTCTATAATATATAGAAATCAATATAATTATGGATACAAGCGATAATCTTATTGAAAAAAACAGAAAAAAAGTATTATATAATAAAAATGGTATATTTGAGAAATCCTTTTCCATTACTGGATTCATTCTCATTTTAGCATTTTTTATTACACTGATTACTAGTTTTTTTATTACTATTCCAAAACTGAGAATCATTCTTTTTTTAGAAATGGGAATAACCATTATTGCAAGTATGATGTATTTTTTATTCAATACTATTTTAGTAAAACCCGAATTGGTAGCCAGTTTTATTCCTTATTTTAACAGTAGTCATATCAATATTTTGAGATATTTAGGATGGTCTATTACTACTGCTCTTATGTTGGTAGCTCTTTGTTTGATTTTAGCGTTCAATTTGAAGATAGAAGCAAAAACGGGTATTTTATGGAAAGTTGTTGGCCTTGATTGGTTAATGTTGGTCTTTGGGGTTCTTGGTGAAACAGGAAATATTTCGATGAATTATGCTATGTTTTTTGGATTCATTCCCTTTTTCTTGATGTTTTATTTGATTTATAAGGAATTTATTGACGGACGACGAAATAATACCAATTGCTTCATTTTTAGTGTGTATTTTATTTTATGGATTATGTATGGTATTATATATCAAATTGACGTAAAATGGAAAACAATTATAACCAATATTCTCGACTGTATTGCCAAGGCATTCTTTGCAATTGGATTATCTGCAAATTATTTGTATTATTATAATTAGATATATATTTAACTTTATTTTTATTACAATTTTGTTCACCTTCAAAGGAGAGCAAAAACTTGTTATCAATAATAAGCAAAAATTAATAACAAGTGTAAAAAACCAAACTAATTGAATTTGACAACAATTTTTACCATCTCTTTTTTAATGCATTTACAAGCGGATACAGATAATTCTTCGCGTTTTTTACGTGTTTTTGTATTATCAATTGATTCGGTAGATGAAGTAGATGAATCTTTTCTTCGTGACGTGCTATTTCGTTCATTCATATCTTTTTCTATATCTGCATAATGCTCTTGTATATATTCAATGATTCGATTTTCTATAGCCCATTTGAAAAAATTTAACTGGCCGATAGTGGTTTCCATATATTTTTCGCCGTCATATGGTATGGATATGCGTTCCCATCTACAAAATGGGTCTAATTTTTTTTTACTATATGCCTTGAGTTTTAGTTTGTAATCGTTATAGACTTTGAAACGCTGGTTCTCATTTTTATTGGCTACGGGAATTTCATAAACAGTATAATATTTTTTCGCAAAATTGGTGACAAACCAATCCACTATTCTTAGAGAAATCTTTGATTCACCATTAATTATATGAATCATTTTATCTAAGTTTTCCTTGTTTTTATAAAAATCCATTAAATTAGTTAAAAGTAAATCGTTCTGTGTATTTATATTTGAATAATCCATTGTTGATTTTTGTAGCAATAGGTTTTTATATTTATTTTTGGTTAATTATTATATAAAGATTTTTTTACAAAACACATAAATGGAATTTCAATATGTACCATTGGGTTATGATTGTTCTACAGCACAAGCATTACACCTTTTAACATTTCAAACGCCGATTTATTGAATATAATAAAGGAGATTTATTGGTTGCAAAGTAACAGTTACCTAATATAACATTCAAAGATGCCAACCCTTGCGGTCGGCAATTGAAATGTTAAAATGCTTATATAATAATTTGTGTAAATCAATATAAAGAAAATACTATATTGAATATTGGCGAGTTTGATGGAAAACTCGCTGAAAATGCTCGTATAGTTTAGTGGTTATGACGCCATCCTTATAAGTTGGAAACCCGAGTTCAATCCTCGGTATGAGCATTTAGTATGCCTCAGTAGCTTAGCGGTAGAGCACCAGTCTTGTAAACTGGAGGTCCTGAGTTCGATTCTCAGTTGAGGCTTTTTATATAACAAAAACTGGATTTTTATTGGTTTTTGTTATACAATTTTTTTGATTTGTTGTCTATACTTCATCCGGAATATTAAATACTTTATCGGGAAATTTTTCTGAATATTTTTTCGTTAATCCTTGCTTTAATTCTTTTAATTTATCATTCAAATTATAATTATCATCTAATCTAATTTTAATACTAAAAATTAATTTTTTCTCAGAATCGGGAATTTTGCATCTTTCATCATATGTTAAATAATTATATTTTCCATCTTTACCTATTTTCAAATACTTTATAAATTTTATTTTTTGCTTTGATTCTTCATTTTTATCAAGAACCTGATTTTCTAATTGCAGGGATATTCCTTCCAATTGTTTATCTGGATACTTTAAATGAATATCAATATTAAATAAAATGAGTTCTCTTTGTAAATCATACCCTTCATTTAGAATACGTTTTAAATTGAAAATATTTCCATTAATTCTTTCGTCATATACTAAACAATCTTTGTCATTTCTTACTATAATTGAAACGTGTTTTGGCAATTGTCTTTTTTCTGTAAATGTTTGCGGTTGAATATCATTTTTTAAATTTTCTATAACATTAATTGCTTGTTGCAATTTATCACGAATAGACACTTCTCTTGATTTGGTTGTTTCCCAATTTTTCGTTATTTTTGGATGTCTTTCAATGCGAAAATAATCACGATTAAGTGCCCTTTCATTATAATATACAACATATTTTGGAAGCATATCCTGAGTTATTCCTTCTGGTAAATCCTGTGCTATACATTGTCTTTCTCGTTTTGTATCTGGCATAATTCCTTTTGAATTTTGTTCTTGCTCTTTTCTTGTTGCAATACGTAAATTTTCCATTGTATTATTTAATGGGTCTCTATCTATATGATCTATGCTCATTCTATCACTATTATTTCCACCAGTTCCTCTTCCGTTTCCGTAATAACCAGTTATAACCTGATGAATTGATAATTGTTTAAATGTTTTTGATAATGTTGTTGATATATATCCATTATCTAATCTATACCAAGTTAGTTTTACATCATTATTATCATTTTTTTCAAAATTTAATATTTTTTGATAAGAAATAGGACATAATTTACATATTGTATTTTTTTCGCAATACATTAATAAAGTTTCCTTTTCATTTTCAATAATTTTCCAAATTGGATTTTTTATTATTTTTGAATTAGTGCCACAATTTTTAAAATGTCCTTTACTATATTCGATAATTAAAGAGTCTGGATAAATTTCTCGAATAATTTTGTTATAAAAATGTTTATATTCAACATTTTCTCTCCTTAAATCTAATTCATTATTATTTTTAAAATAATAATATCCATTTTCACCATTAGGAAAATCAAATAAGAAATTTAAATAAGATATCTTTTTATGATTCTCGTAAAAACAGGGATAAATATCTTTATCTCTAAGTCTAAAAGTATTCTTTTCTATAATTTGAAAAATATCTGAAATATCTAAAATAAATTCTCTATCTCTATAAATAATTAATCCATATTTTTTTTCTTGAATATATTTGTATTTGGGAGTTTCACGTGAATTATTTTCATTTTCTCTTGACAAAGATGAGGACGCATTCAATATGTTTTCCATATTATAAGAGTATAATATGGAATGTCTTTAAATAGTTTTTTATAATCAATTTTATTAATTGAGTTTGACAATAACCACCCTTCACCTAATTGGAATATGCTACTCCAGCCATACCACTCATAACTCGGAGAACATTATAGTTAACAGCGTAGACACGGACCTTGGCAGTGGCAGTTCCGGCAACTGTGGCAGCAGAGAGAACGAGTTGGAGAACAGCGTTATCAATACGGGAGAAGTTGCACGTACCTGAGGGCTGATGTTCCTCAGGGCGAAGGGCGAATGAATAAACATTGATTCCGGTATCAGGGCTTCGGGTGTGGTGTTGGTAAGGTTGGACAAGGTCGAAGTAAGAACCTTCACGCTCAGAGAAACGATCTTGGCCATTAAGTTGGAGCTTGGCAGTGACAACTGGGTTATCACCCCAGCAGTGCATATCAAGGGCGGTTTCAGAGAGAACGAATGTTCCAGCATCAGACACATAGGAACCGGTGGGTTTAACACCGGCTTGTTCATCAAATGGGATATATTGACTGGCAGATGCCCATTGTTGAGCAGTGGTAAGACCAGGTGTAGCATCAACGGCACCAGGCATTTCAAAAAGACCAGAACCGTTAATGACAGCTCCAGCACCTTGCATTTCGGCAGGTCCACCGAAAGCGGCAATGGCATTAGGAAGGGCATCAATGGAATCAGTGTAGTTGAAAGGTTGAGCACCAAGGGTCTTGAAAAGAACAGTGTTGGATTGAAGGGATGAGCAGTAATCAACATTTGCATCAGGTTGGACAACCCAGATGAGCTCTTTGCAAGGGTGGTTGAAGTTCAACTTAATCTTGTTACTTGAACTGCCAACACTCTCATCGCCCGTGAACTGAAGTTGTTCAATAAGATATTCGTGGGGGTTTTGTGCCATCTTTCTGCGTTCATCAGTGTCCAAGAAGACATAGTCAACATAGAGAGAAGCAGCAACAAGGGATTGTTGGTAGGCAGCGGAGACGGAGACAGTGGTACCGTTACCAGCACCGGCTTGAAGAGACTTGACAGCCCACAAGCACTCACCAATAGGACGGATATCAAGGTTGATCTTGACCTCGTGGTATTGAAGAGCGATCAAAGGAAGGGCAAGTCCTGGGTTGCGGCAGAACCAGAATTGAAGGGGGACATAGAGAGTGGTCTCAGGGAGAGCGTTACGGGGAGCGCAAACTTGGGAAGGACCACTGGCAGATGAACAAGGTCCAGTGACGTTGGCAAAAGTGGGGTCAATCATATAGGTGAGTTGAGTGGTGTTTCCAATCATCTTGAAGTATCCACGTTCTTGCTCTGATGTAAGTGTAAGTTGGTTCCAGATGTGCATCCAATCACCATATTGACGATCAATGCGTTGACCACCAATTTCGACCTCAACTTGGGCAATCAATTGCTCACCAATGAAATCCAACCAACGGGCATAGACACCATCATTATAGGTTCCTGAAGAACCAAGCATAGATTGGTTGATTTCAGGAAGAGTGACTTGAAGATATGTGCGGTAGCACAAATCACCGTTGCGGCTGATTGTGCAGGTGACACGGCGACCGAAATCGGCTTGTCCAGAGAAAGTTTGTTCAATACTTTCCATAGCAAAGTTTGTGTGTCTTCGGTATGAGACCTTCCAGAAGGTGATCTCAGGTGTTCCAGTAAGAAAAACGTCTTGTGCGCCATCGTTGCTACCAAAGAATTACACCATTCATTCATTCAATAAATTATCATTTTATAGATTACTATAAAATATAAAATATGCGAATAAACCAAATATTAATTTGTAGAGCATTTCCTCTCTAGGTTCTTCCTATGCTTTTTGAATAGGCATAGCACCCTCTCGGGTGGGACTAGACTTTACCTTAAGCGATCATCATAATTGATTAGATTATTCACGCCTACCAATATCAAGTCGTTGTTGGAAAACCATATCCTTATCATAACGGACTTAGGTTTCGACCAGCGGATTGCCCTATAACATATAACTTATTACTATACCGATAGTTGTTAGCTATCGCCACCATTAAGTTTCCAAAATGGTTTAGTATTATATGCCTTCAGGGGTTTCCCGCTATTTAGAGGTATCGCCGGAATATTAAAAATATTTTTTCCGACTTGCCTTACTTTTGGTAAGACACGCTCTTAACATATTGTCAAAGCTACTAATTGCATTACGTGACTACCAAAGAATGACACCGTTTATCGAGCCAATAATTTATCATTTTATAGAAATCTATAAAATATAAATAATGTTAGATAAACCAAAAATCAAATGATTTCTGTAGAGCATTTCCTCTCTAGGTTCTTCCTATGCTTTTTTAATAGGCATAGCACCCTCTCGGGTGGGACTAGACTATATCTTAAGCGTTCATCGTAATTGATTAGATTACTCTCGCCCATCAGCATTTAGTCGTTGAACCGCCTCCATATCCTCATCATAGCGGACTTAGGAGACTGGCTGCGGATTGCCCTATAATATAGGATTTTTTACTATACCTTATGCGATTAACATAAGCCACTTTCTTGTTTCCAAAAAAGTTTAGTATCCTATACCTTCAGGGGTTTCCCGCAATTTGGAGATGTCGCCGGAAAAATAAAAAATTTTTTCCGACTTGCCTTACTTTTGGTAAGACAGGCACTAAAGGCTGCAATAAAACCTAAAATGCCCCGCCCATCTTTGTATTATATACTTCCTAAATATTTTATTTCAAGAAAATAACACAAAATATCGCAAAATACCTTCTAACATAAAAACTTTTTTTTATTTTATTATTTTTTATTTACAATAATATAGGTAAATTTTATCTATCAAAATAGTTAAATTCTCCATAATAAATTTCTGCGTATTTATTTCTTTCTTTTATTGCATCTTCTAATTTATAAAAATAGCCTAATTGTTCTGATTTTTTTTCTGACAAACTCATTTGTAGTTTATATTTTTGTGAGTTTTCGTCATATGAAATACATTTATATCCAGTTTTATTTCTTGAATTTGTTTTACTATTCAAAGTATTTTCACGTGTAGTCACCCATCGTAAATTTGAAATATGATTATTATGATGATTTCTATCAATATGATCTACTTTTGGTTTATTTTCTGAATTAGGAATAAATGCAATAGCTACTAATTTATGAATGTAAAAAGTATGTGGTTTATTATCTTTATACAAATTTGTTCTTTTATAACCATCTTTATCTTCACGAAATTTCAATATTTTTCCCTTTTTGTTTTTCATATTTCCAAAATTGGAAACTTTATATCCATCAAACCCATCAACATCTCTATATTCTTCAGCAATTTCTTCAATATTCATAAAAATACAAATATTTTTGTTAAATTATTATACATTTTTATGAAATCAATTTTACACCTTTTAACATTTCAAATGCCGACCCTTGCGGTCGGCATCTTTGAATGTTATTAGGTAACTGTTACTTTGCAACCGATAAATCGGCGATTGAAAGGTGCAAAGGTGTATAAAATAAATAAAAATTAAATATCCTGATAATACAAATATGTTTTTGAAAGATATTTCCAGGTTCTCCAACACTTCCGATTATTTACCCATTTTTAATGCAGCACTCATTACAGATATGTTTGTCATCTTACTGACTATCATCGGTTATATCAAATCTAAAACACTGAAAGAATGGTATAATAAATATACTTTAGCTGCAGTCCTAGCTGATGTTCTCAGTATTTTTATTGGTATTATTGTAGCCCGATTCTTATTCACCATTTTTTTCTCAAAATATAATATTCTCCTCTTTATTTTGGTAGCGGTTCTCTTCCAATTGTTTCACGATATTAGTTTTTATCAACTTTTCAAATCTGTTCCACGCGGAAAAAGCCAGATGCTCGATACATTCAAAGATTATGCAAAAGAAATGGGAGCCAAAATTTTGTTGGCTGATGCACAAATGATAATATCTACTATTTTGATTGGAACCTTTTTAGCCAATTTCAGTTTCAATACAAATTTTGTTGTTCTCATTGTGGCTCTCTATATTACACCATATTTAATTTATTCATTATAGTCAATATAATAATAAACCATCATATAATAAAAAAATTATCTGTTTTTATTATAATGCAACTTGCAGATAATTCAAATAATTACATCGTAACAAACAATCACGAGAGAACCTGTGAATGAAGTATAGAAAAATAATATTTTTATCAGTTTTACACATATTTATTATCTTTTTGAAAATCATTTTCTTGAACACGCCATAAACTATATAAATAATTGACATAGAGGTATACACATATCTATATTTTCCCGGAAATATATGAATCTAGAAATACAAAAAAAGCTCATTTTCACAAAAGTCATTTATTTTTTCAATAGTATTGTAAAATACAAAACTGATCTTCCGTTAGAAGACGTAAATTTATGCAATGAAAATTATATTCCACAATTGATAGATTTAGCAGAATTATTACAAAAAAAATATAGATATTTATCAATCAAAGATTCATATATTACAATTGTTTATACTTTTTTTCTATTGAATTTATCAGAACCAAATGAAGATACAATTATAGTATCAATAGATGAATATATTAAATATGCCGATGATCCAAAAATGGTAAATTTTTTATTTTTTGCAATTACTATAAATGATTTAATGAGCGAAAATGGAATCAACATATCTTCTAAAATAAGACGGAAAATTTTTGGAATGCAATAATTATTCAGAAAATTTTTACGTAATTATATAAGTATAATTTTCCCCAATATGATGTCTCATTGAAGAACCATACATAGTAAATATTGTTAGCATACATTGATTTGTATATAATCTTAATTCATCCATTTCTTTCAGAATATTATCATATTCTTCTATATTATCCGACATTCTATAAAATAAATCTGTTACACAAGAAATAAACATACGAAAAACATTACGTATTTCCGTATTCCGTTGTAATTTTTTATCACGTTTTTGCACTTCTATTTTCATATTTTCCGCAGTTATTCGATTTCTCATATATGCAATCCTCAAATCAAGATTATTACTAATTCGGTCTCCTACACCAAATCTCTCCATTTCCACTTCGCGAATATGAATAATACGTCGAATAATATTTTCCAATAAATTTATTTTTTGCCTATATTCTTGATATTTGAGAGTGTTTACAAAATTTTCAACAATTATTTTTTCCTCTGTTTTAGGATCTCGAAAATTATTGACTACCACTCTATTAATTTTACGTAATATATTTGAAACAAAATTATAATGATCCTGATTATGAATTACTATTCGAACATCGCTTGAATTTGAAATTTCTCGTAAAACAGCAGTTAATCCTAAATTTGGATAGTTTTCAATAAAATATTGATTGAATTTATGAATAAATTCTTGATTTGTCATACTGTTTTTTGAATTGAAATCTGTAATCAATTTATTACCCAATACACGAGTAAAATTATGATCCAATTCACGCCCACAAAGAACCTCGTTTGGATTTCGTTCAGCTTGTTGTCCTTGATTTTGCCGGCGTTGCCATTCAAAATAATGGGGATTATGAATTGCACCCGTTTCAATGCGTAATGTATTCCAATTAAATGCGGTATTACATTCTGTACAAAACATTTGACTACATCCTTCGATTTTATATATCAAAGACGCACAATTTGGACAAGGTTTCGAATCCTGATTCATAACACGAACAGATTCTAGAATTTCTGGATTACAAGTATGTTCAGCATCACGATCTTGACCCTTGATTTCGCGGCATTCACTACATACCCAACTATTACATAATTCACATTTTAATTGTGAAGATAAGAATCCTTGACAATCATTTTTAGGACATTTACGCACATATTTTCGTCTTTCTACAGCCGAATCATTTCTCAATTTGAATATTTCACTCCTTTTTACATCAATTTTTTTTCTGATTTCTATAAATTCTTTTTCATATTCCTGAATTTCCTTTTGTATGTTTTCGACCTTTATTTCTTTTTCTACGTAAGGTTGTGTAAGTGGTAAAAGCCCCAATTCCTTTTCATAAAGAATGTTTTCGCGATAAACGCGATAATCTTGTGCAATATATTTTTTTTCGAAATTTTTATACATAAAATCGCGATTCCATTTTACCTTACAATGCATACAATGTGCATCTTCTGATTTAGTTAAAAGATATTGTTTGACACAAGCACGACAGCATTCGAAATCACATATGCATTTTACTGCAAGACGAAATGACTTATTATATTTTTCAGCACAAATTACACATTCGGTCATTTTTCAACGGTTTGATATTATTATAATTTAAAATTGATATTATATTTATTTAGATCAATTTTATAAATATGAATATAAATATTTCCTAATTTTTATATTCATATATGAATCAGATAAACAAAAAACAGGTAAAATCATCAAATAATACAATTGATGAAAAACATACAGAAATGTTAGATTCTTTTTTTGAAATAGAAACCAAAACCGTTCCTGAATTGATAAAACAAAAAAGAGGGTTAAATAATTATTTAAATAATTTGAAAGAGAACCAAATCGAAGAACGTATGGATATTCAGGATAAAATCAGAGATATAAAAAAACAAATACAAGAATTCAAAAACGAAAAAAAGCAATATTTACTCGATAATTCAAAACATATTTTCGAATATTTTGAGGAGAAAAAAAAGATTTCATCGGGAGATAATAATCAAAATACAAATGTCCTAAATACGTTTTTCAAAATAAAATCAAAAACCGAAGAAACTGCAAATCCAAATAGTGATAAATACGGAAAATCGAAAAAAACGTATCAAAAATATTGGAAAAATATAAATAATGAAATCATTAATATCCAAGATTATGTCATCCCTTCCGATATTTGTGAAATATGCCGACAAGGAGAACTTATTCCACACGATGAAGAAGGAATATTGATTTGTAATAATAATAATTGTGGGAAATTTATTACTTATATTGTAGATAGTTCAAAACCGTCAAATAAAGAACCACCAAATGAGGTTTCCTATACTGCATATATTCGTCTAAATCATTTCAAAGAAATTTTATCGCAATTTCAGGCGAAGGAGACGACACAGATTCCGGATGAAGTAATAGAGGCTATTCGGAATCGAATAAAAAAAGAGAGAATTACTGATTTTTCCGTAATTAATTATAATAAAATGCGGGAGATTTTGAGGAAATTAGGATTTAATAAATATTTTGAACATATTCAATATATTAATTCGATTTTTGGTATAAAACCTCCAATAATGAACGAGGAATTACACGAGACACTTTGTGTATTATTTATCGAGATACAAAAACCTTGGGCAATACATTGCCCTGCGAATAGGACGAATTTTTTCAATTATACATATACGCTTTATCAGCTGTGTGTTTTATTGGATCAGACGCAATATTTACCTTATATTCCTCTTTTAAAAGATCGCGATAAACAAATAGAACAAGATATGATATGGAAATTAGTATGTAATGATTTGGATTGGGAATTTACCCCGACCGTCTAGTTTTTCGTTTACGGTTTGAGCGTTTTCTGGTTTGTTTTTTGTGATGTTTTTTTCTTCTACCCCCCCATTCTTCATCATTATCATCATTTTTCTTAGGACTTTCGTAACCGTAACCCTGATTTATTCTTAATCTGTCTATAGCTTCCAACATTGCACTTTTTTTTCCTGTTCCTCGTTCTTTCTCTCTTTTAAAAACACTTGTTGGAGGTTCTTCAGATTTTTTCAATTTGACTTCTCTCAATTCTTGTTTGAAAATATTGAATCCAGATTTTGGCTTTTGTTTTGTTTCTTCTTCTACTGGTGGTGGTGGTCTCAATTTTTTGGTTTTCATTTCTTCAAATATATTTTTTATAGTTGGTGCTTGAGTTAATTCAGGTCTTTTTTTTAGAGTTCTTGCACCAAGTCCTTGTTTTATACTTGAAAGAAAATTTGGTCGAGGTGGTGGTTGTTCTGTTTTTTGTTGGACATTTTGTGATGGTCTTGGTGTGCTTGTCTTCAAATACCGACCACTATTTGGTGATTTTGGATAATCATCTTCTTGAGATGCTGCCGCATCTGGATTTTGTAATGATATATCTATTTTCTCACTATATTGTGCAGTTGGTAAATCATCATTTTGTCTTGCTACTGATTGTTGTGGTGGTGGTTGTTCACGTGCTGGTGGTTGTTCTGTTATTTGTGGGACTTTTTGTGATGGTCTTGGTGTGCTTGTCTTCAAATACCGACTACTATTTGGTGATATTGGATAATTATCTTTTTGAGATGCTACCGCATATGGATTTTGTAATAACATAGGTATATCTATTTTCTCACTATATTGTGCAGTTGGTAAATCATCATTTTGTCTTGCTACTGATTGTTGTGGTGGTGGTTGTTCACGTGCTGGTGTAATTGTTTTATTTCTACAATACTCTAATTGATCATATAACAATTCTCCGTAATTATTCAAAATTGGATCAATAATTTCATTATATTCTACTGCTGTAGCTCTCATAATATTAGTATCTTCTTGAACAAGTATTTTTGTAGAACCTTGTCTAATTCCCTTATATAGTCCGCAACGGTAATTCCCATTTTGAGAATCATAAAAAATAATTATTTTATCTATTCCTCTTTGTTCAAAATAATTTTTTAAATTTATTATTGCAGCAGCATAATCTGAATTAATATTGTAAGTTTGTATTAAACCAGCAAATCTTCCATTTCCTTGAACATCTGCATTTGTTAATAAAGAAATATTATTATTCAAAAAAGTCACTATTTGTTCTTGATGTGAAGGCACAGAAATAAGTGCAGGTGCAGGAACAGGTGCAGGAACAGGTGCGGGAACAAGTGCGGGAACAAGTGCGGGAACAGGTGCGGGAACAAGTGCGGGAACAAGTGCGGGATCAGGTGCGGGAACAGGTGTTTGTGTTGATGTTCTAACACTTGTACCTCTTAAAGACTTAATTCGACAGTTAGAATAAATTGCAAATATAAGCACACCAGCACCTGCTATATAAATTGCTTCCCATAAGTGTCCTTTAGCAAAATCCAATATTTTATTTCCTTGAAAAAAAGCAATATCTGTAACAATGTCCAGAGTTTTATTTACAGCAGTAGTTGCAACTCCAAATGTGCCTTCTACAGTTTGTCCTACAAATTTCTTTCTTTCTTCTACTGTTTTCTCACCTACTTTATATTCTTCTTCACTTATCAAATTTGCAGCTTTCTGTGCCTCCATTGCAGATTGGTGTTGTTTCGTTTCAAGTTCTATTTGTTGTTTGGTTAATAAACTTTCTTTTTTTGCATCTTCCAATTTTTTGAGATAATCTTCAGGAAAAGGTTCAGGAAAAATATTTACTAATTGTTGTATCTTTTCTAAATTCATTTTCAAAAGTCCCATTTTTAATTCAAAATTTTGTTTTGTATCAAAGAAATACATATTTCCTTTACTATTTTCTGTTATTTGAATAAATATATTTGTTTTTTGAATAATATCATTCAATTTATCAATTTCATCTGATTTAACTGTAAAACCACTTCTCTTAAAAGTTATTTCTTCTTGAGCAATATTTTGAATTCCACCTAAAATATTTATTAATTGATCAAAATAATTAAGAGAATTTTCATCTGAAATTAATGGATTACCAACACTCTTCGCAATAAAAAAAGAATTACCATCTTTGACTAACTCAATATTTGGAACAAATTGTCTTTCACAAAATCCCAACAACTGTTCTTTCACTTGTCTATTAGTAATAGATTGAATATTTTCAGCATTTTGCAAAATTCTTTCAAGTTGTGTCTTTTCTGGGACTATAGACAAAGAGTCAGAAAATGAACCTATTTCTGTTTCAACAGAGTCAGATATTTTTCCTTCTTTAGCTTCAGAAGAAGTTGAATCACCAAATAAATATGAAAACATTGTTGTTGTTTTTTCTGCAGTTTCTTCAACTTTATTTACTACTTCTTCATTTGTATTATCTTTTATATGAGAACTTACAAATAAATTTTCATTTGCCATCCTTTCAACCAAATCACTACAAGTAGTGCTAACTTTTGAATATACATCTATATAATCTTTTTTCAATTCTCCAATAGTTAATTGAAACTCTTCAATAATTTCTTCATCAGTTGTTTGATATGTTGTTAAATATGAAAAAAAACCAGCAACTGATCCATATTTTTTAACTAATTCTTTTTTGGTTTTTGCAATTTTCAAACTCTTTTCTTTTTGAAATGTTAACGGAAGTAAAATGTCTTCACTCTCACTAAATGTAATTGACACTAATTCATTTGAAAAACTTGATTCTCCATTTATAGATGTCTGTTTATAAGAAATCATTTGTGAGGATTTTTGTGAGGATTTTTGTGAGAAATTTTGTGATGAAACAGGTAAAATAGAACTAATCAATAATGATAATAAAAAAGATGTTATTATAAGTAAACTTGATTTTTTATTACCACCTTTCATTGATTTTTCATTTTTTAATAATTCTATTAAACTTGAAATATGTTCTCCTTCTTCAGGATTCAATATTTGTGAACTATCATACAAGTATTTAAATAATTCTTTCTGTGTTTTTTTGAATAATACAAAAATTGTGATTAAATTTATCAAATTATCTTGAGCGGTCAAACTAACCTGAAGTAATTTTTTATAAAGAATATTTGTTTTACTTGTCGATTCATCTATTTTAGGAAAAATAATCAATGAAATAGAATAATAATCAATCAATAGTTTGTAAATCATTTCATCGATTATTTTATCAAAATTTTTCAAAATATAGTTTTCCTGAAAAATGTATTTTTTTACAATTTCAACTTCATCGCTTTCTCCACCTTTTGTCTTTAATGTAATTCTTCTTCTTTTTTTCAATCCCTGTTTTTTTGATGTTTTACCTTTTTTCTTTCTATTTTCTTTCATATATATATATTATAAGTAAATAGTATTTTTTCAATATTGGTCTAATAAAATTCATATAATACTTATCACTAATCTTAACCATTTTTCTTTCAACCCTTCCTCCTCATTTATATCCATATTTCCATCTAAAACCAGACATTTTTCAAAAAATCCTTCTACAATCATTTCTTTATGATATTTATCACAATTTTCTAAATATTCAATAGGAATAATTTCTTCGCCAGTTCTCATTCGTTTTGCGATTCGTTCAATACATATTTCAGGTTTTGCATCAATATATATAATGCTATTTATCGGGTAATCCTTCACAAAAGTATTGAACCACATCATATATATTCTAAAATCGACTTCTTCAATTTTTCCGCTATCATAAAGCATTTTCGCAAAGACGCATTTATCGGTAAATAAACTACGCTCAGTTATAATAATCGTATTTTCTGGGTCTTCTAACTGTGTAATAGTTTCTTTCAATAAAGCCAAACGTGAAATATAAGCCATCATTTGAAACGAAAATGCGTATTTTGTTTGGTCTGCGTAAAATTTCTGTAAAATAGTTGTTCCAGAAAAATCGCAGATTTTTTCCCATTCATCCACTGGTTCTCGTAAAAAGACGAATTTTTTTGGAGATTCATTATTTGTATAAGCGGTTGGTAAATACTGCTCTAAATAATTTAACAGAGTCGTTTTACCACTACCAATATTTCCATCGATTGATATAATTTTAGGCATTTTTTCAGCGATTGACATAAATATTATAATAATATATATAATATTTATTATAGTTCAATTTTATAAAATGACGGAATCAAATTCAAACAAAAACCAATTTTTGTTCAGAATCATAAAAATGGCTGATATTGCCTATATTACTGTTCTCTACTTTATTTTAGGATATTTTGTTGGTTATAATATTGATAAATTTTTCGAATTCATTTATGGTTCTCATTACAGTAGCTATTCTACTCCTATATTGATATTACAGGTTCTCTCTCAAATTATGGTTATTGGTATTATTTCTTATCTTGGAAGAAATTTAGTGCAATTAATACCATCGCCACTAAACGGTATTAATGGATTTGTCCATACACGTGTTAAAGAACTAATGGAAGGTGGATTCTTAACAGTATTTTTATTGATGTTTCAATATTCAATGACTAATAAATTAGATTATATTAAAAAAAGACAGGATGGATATATTTACAAAAATGAAAATGCAATTTCCTCCTATTTTACACGCGTTTCTAATCCTCAATCTACGCCAAACGTTTAAGTGATTCTTTCATCAATTCATCGCGCATATCCGCACTTGCAACTTCACGGCTCTCAAAATCAACTGTCTCTTTGACACCAATCAAATTACCTTCTTCGTCCATTGTCTGAGTGAGAACATTTCCGCTTTTAGCCGCCTTTTCAATATTTTCTTCGATGGCCTTCTTTTTGGTCTCCTTGATACGTCTGTCAAATTCTTGTTTTGCCTTGGCCTCATTCTTGATTTTCTCACTATGTAATTGATTTAGCTCTTCTTCCATAAATTCGACGCGTCCAGTTTTGTATGCATCCGGATCCCAAGGAATCCACATACCGATGGGTCCTACGTAAATATCGTGATTTGGATCATATTCACGCACTTTCTTGCAATGCATTTCGGCTTCTTCTTGTGTAGGAAATACGCCGCGGATTTTCAAACCACGTGTAGAAGTCTGGAATGCGTGTTCCTTTTGAAATTTAGCATTCAATTCCTCTTCCTTCTTATCCATAAAATTTTTGAAATCATCACACACAGTATTCTCCGTAAGTTTCGATTTTTCTTCTTTTACGAACTCGACGAAGTCATCATTTAGTGTTTCAATTTTGATATTATATTTATACGAAATAAAATGAATAAAATCCATAAACTTTTCCATAGATTTAGTAAAATCCCATCCATCGACGAATTTTTCAAAAAGAAAAAGTTCTCTCTTTTTTAAGATCTTTTCTGGTGAAATAAAAGACATACAGGCAAATTTTTGTCCTGCCATTGGCGGATCTTCATCGCATAAATCAATATATTTAGGATTCGGTTTTCCATTTTTTAATGTCTTTCTTTCAAAATTTGTCATTCTATTTTCTGTATAAGATACTTTAGAAATATTTGTTTATATATTTTTTTAATTAAATATTTTATTTTGTTTGAATATAATATAATATGAATTTTGATTTTGGAGAACTTGTCAAACGTGTTATTAAGTATTTAATCGAAGGTCTTATTGTAGCTATTGCCGCCTATGCTATTCCCAAGAAATCCTTGAACTTTGAAGAGATCTTCATCATTGCTCTTACTGCCGCCTCGACCTTCGCTCTTTTAGATTGTTTCATTCCTGCTATGGGTTCATCAGTCCGCGGTGGTGCCGGTTTCGGTATCGGTGCTAATTTGGTTGGGTTTCCCGCAGCATTGTAAGCATAATGACTGCATAAAAAATTTATACAACGTCGTAAAATAATCGGACTATTTCAATTATTTTATCAGTTTTATTTTCAGGATTCAACCAATAATCAATATGACTAAAAAGTGATTTTACTCGTTGATTCCATTCATCTATTTTTTTAGGTTTGACAATACACAATCCACGTTTATTCGTATCCCAACAAGATGAAATTATTTTTCCTTTATCATTATAAGAATCGGGATTAAATCGAATAAAAACAATAGGACGATGATTTACATCTTTGGATAATTCCATCAAACGTTTATTATCACAAGATGTTTCATAGTTTCTATGTTGGTTCTCATCAATTTCCACAATCAACACTTGATAACCCAAATCAAGAAATAAATCTGGTCTTTTACGAGAACATCCATCTTGGATAGTATTATCTTTTATCCAAGATTTGTCAGGAAATTGTTGAATAATAAAATCAACAACACATTTTTCTTTTGTTTTGTAATTGCGTGAGACTGGTTTATCTGGGAAAGTATGAATAAAACAACGTAAACAATATCCTTCGTATTTTTTTGATGCAATTGTAATACATAAATTGGTCTTACATTTTTTATCATTTATATTAATCATATTTTCTTTTTTATGATCGGAACAGTATAATCTTTTCTTTACATTTTCAAAATTAAATGATGCTGATTTTGAACAATTTGTAAAAATACATTTACTACTTACAATATCAATCATATTTTCTTTTTTATGAATTGTACAATATATTGGAATTTTTTCATTTACGTAATTAAAACTTGGTCTTATTTTACAATCTTCAAATAAACATTTTTTACTTTTAATATTAACCATATTTTCCTTTTTATGGTTTTCGCAATATAAAACAATTGATTCATTTTCAAAATTAAAACTTGCAGTTTTTTTACAATTTTCTGATAAACATTTTTTATTTTTTACATTAATCATATTTTCTTTTTTGTGAATTGCACAATATATTGCACTTTTTTCATTTTCATAGTTACAAGTTGGATATTTTTTACATTCTTCAAAAGCACATTTTTTATCTTTCAGATTCACCATATTTTCTTTCTTATGAAGAGAACAATACAGTGGTTTATTTTCTCCTTCAAAATTATATCCAGGTTGTATTTTACAGTCATCAAAAATACATTTTTTATCTTTTATATTAATCATATTTTCTTTCTTATGAGTATCACAATATAGCGGATTTTTTTCTCCTTCAAAATTAAATACAGGTTGTATTCTACAGTTCTCATATATACATTTTTTACTTTTTATATTGACCATATTTTCTTTTTTATGAGTATTGCAATATAATCCTTTTTTTTCATTTTCATAATTGAAATTCGCTAATATTAAACATTTTTCAAAAATACATTTATTATTATTATTAGTTACATCAAACATATTCTCTTTTTTATGTTTTGAACAAAATAATCCCTTTTTCTCATTTTCATAATTATAAGTTGCTCTCGTTGTGCAATCCTCAAAATTACAAATTCTATTCGGTTTGTAAGTAATTTCTTGACAATAGATTATATTTTCCATCGATTCTTTTTACTATAACTAAAGATTTATTTTTAAGTTGTTTTTTATATAAAAGTAATTATTCTAAATGTTCTGATTTTCCAATTCTTTAAGTTTTTCTTTTCTTTTTAAGTATGCCCGTTTATTTCTTTCTTTGATAACTTCTTTTGAAATATTTGGGCGAACATAATTTGGGTTTTGTTGGTATTCTTTTACCTTTTGTATAATTTCTTCTTTGTTTTTTTCATAATATCTTTTTGAATTATCTGTATATGATCTAAGTTGTTCTTTGGTTCTCATCAATTCATCTTTTAACTTTTTATTTTCTTCAATTAATAATTCATTTTGTGTAATGAGTTTATCCATATTCATTGTTTAGTATATTACGATAAATTATTTTTATATATTTTTGAAACTATATTTTCATATATACAACAATAATAATCATAAAATTAGACAAAAAATAATTCAATAAAATGTATAATCCAATAAAATAAAAAATAAAACCCAGTAAAAATCTCACTTTGCATTATCAGCAAAGTGTGATTTTTTTATGCCAGACAATAATAGTATTCTCCATATACTTTTTGTTCTTTCACACTTCTACTCATTTTTGCCGAATTTATATTTTCTTCAAATGCAGCAGCAGCAATAGAATCCCACTTTTTGAGAATATCATTGGTTCCTACTTTTCTTTTTTGAACCTTTTTTCCAGTAGATGAAACAATCTTGGCTTCTCTTTTTATTTCTTTCAAACCAATACCATAATAACCTTCATTTGAACATTCTCCAGTCCAAACCGTGGCTTTCAATACATAATCTAATGAATTCAAATATTCTTTAATCTCTTTAATTTCATTTCCCGTAATGGGTTTTTCGACATTTTGTTTCCATTTTTGATATTCATCCAATAAAACCGAGTTCAATATTTTTCCCGTATCAGAAAAAGCACAACGTTGAAAAAGAAAATCTTGAACATCTGATTCTTTTTTTTGTTTTATATATTCTACTGTTTTCAAAATGATTCCTCCATATCCGTGATTTCCATTTACACGTTTTTGTCTAAATCTTGTATCCAAATAATTCTTTAATGCGTGAAATGTTTCTTTTTTTGGTTTTGTTTTCAACCACAAACGAAATCTGCCTTCTATATTTACAGATAATTCTTCAACATCTGGACGAACAATACAAACTGTATCTACAAATTCGTTGAATTTTTTATGTAATTCATCTTCTGGTAATAAAACATTATGATAAACGGATTGGTTCTCATTGACAACTGTTTCAATTGCTTTTTGATTTTTTTCCAATTTTTCTTTTAAATTCACAATTTCGATCGATTGAGTTTCAATAGTTTGTTGATCTTTGGTTCGTTCTTCTTTGAGGTTTTTTATTTCGGTTTGTAATTCTTCATTTTCTTTCATTATTCGATTGAAGTTATCAATGGAATATGTTTTTGAATGAAGAATATCTTCAATATATTTGGCTAGTCGATTGATAGTAAAATTAGTATCATCATATGCAATAATCTCCGTTTTCTTTTTTCCTTGAACTTCTATTGTTCTTATATGTTTTTTTATTTTTGGATACGTTTTAATCAGGTTCTCTATTTCTACTTTATTTTGAACCCGAAATGCTCTTTCTAAAATAAAATTATCATATATTTTACGATGATTCTGGCAACGTGTTTGTAAATCATTAGTATGACCAAATTTTACTAGTTTTTCTCCTTGTTCATTTTTGTTGTCAATTTTTCCGAAATAAATACATTCTGTATTGAGTGGAAATTGGGAGATCAATGCTTGTTCTGCTGCCTTACGTTTTTCGTATTCTTTTGATTCTTTTATTTGTATAATAGTATTTTCTTTTTGTTCTAATTGTTCTTTTGTTTGTTCTAATTGTAATCTTAATTCGTTTGATTCTTCTTGAATAGTTTGCTGTAAAACTTCTTCTAATTTAACAAAATATTTATGAATTTCAGATGCTTTTTTTGTATCTGCTTTTAGACAAAGCATTTTAAATGTATTTACATTAAGCATAAATGTTTCTTTATTATGACCACCATGTTTTGATTCATTTGAATCTTGCTTTGTCTGTAGACAAAGCAAGTTTTTATAATCTATATCAATTGTAAAATTTTTTTCTAATAATTTTTTTGCCGCAATTTTTTGTGTAAACCCTAACCATTTCCATATATTATCCAAATCAATTACGAAATCAGTTGTTGAGTTATAATTCAAATAACAATAAAAAGAACTCACAAATAATTGTTGTTCCATTTCAGTAAAATTTTCTTTGATTTTACAAAGAAGTTTTCCATTATATGTATTAGAAAGCTTGGTAATTGGGTTGGATTCAATCAAATTAACAATATTTAATGCCTGCATATTATTATAAATAAATATAACGTGTTGTCTTTATATTATTTTTATCATTTATTGTTTTTGTTTTTCAAAAAGAAGAGCGTGTTCATAAAAAGAAAGCGCTTTTATGAAAACGGTTTTTATAAACCATTATGCACTCATTTTACCACTTGGTTTTCTTTACTTGTATTGCCGTGCTAGTCTTTTTCTTTGATTTACTCGGATCATATGCTTCATCTTCATCATCTGACCCTAAATTTTTCGATATTTCCCAGAATTCTTTGGAACCCAACTTATAATCGGGTCGACTTTCCGCCTTATACCAAAATATTTGATCCGTTATTTTATTCGATTTCGAGTTATTATTTATGACGAGACATTCATAATTCTCAGTAGTTTGATCCATTATACTGCTAAATGACTCGAGAGTTGGCATCATACTTGCATAATTCTCCCATATGCGTTTGCGATTCGTTAAATATGGCTCTCTCAAAATAAAAACAAAATCTATATTTGTCCTTAGCATTGGTGGTATGCCGAGCGGATATTGCATTGTGATGATAAGCATGACCTTCCAGTGCCTACCGTTTAGGAAGAGGGTACGCATGAGCTTATCCCGAGTCCATGTCTGATCATACAGACAATCATCTAAAATAACAAAGGCGCGAGGATCAATTGTCGACCGTTTATACATTTCAATCTCTTTATTGACTTGTTTCAATACGGTTTTTTGTCTACGTAAAATGTTCTCAATCAAAACAGAATTATATTCTTCGTGAATAAAAAGTTTAGGCACAATGCCAGCGTAAAACCCATTACCAGCTTCTGTTCCAGAAATAACAGTCCCAATAGGAATATCTTGATGATGATATAATAAATCACGAACCAAAAACGATTTACCAGTATCACGGCGACCAATCATAACAATGACTGGACCTTTGTTTTCATCAGTTTTAAATGTGATTGAACGCATATCAAATTTTTTCAATTCCAAAGTCATATTAATCTATATGATAATAACAATATTTATTTAATATCATATAATACGAAGAACACATTGTGGGGAAACTTACGATTCAAATTTTATAACAAACTAAGATATATAGAGAGTATTATTATTATTGCAACTAAAATTTTTTATATATTACCCATCTTTATCTGGTTCACTAAATAAGGGAGGGGTCGTAGGGGAAAGGCCTTCAGATGCGCATAGCGCATCCAAAGAAGTCGCCGACAGTTGATGGCATTCGGCCATCTTACCGTAGGTTCCCTACAAACACGTTTATAACAGTAATTATTTATATTATTTGATAATTATAATTGAATGAAAAATACAGAAGGTCCTAAATTCCATATAGATTACAAAAAAACTGGATGGTTGGATTTGAAATATTTAGAGGAACAATATGAAAAAAATAGGCCGCCGAATGAAGAACTCGAATATAATCCTTACAAAATTGATAAATTACAAAAATATAACTGTATTTATTCACAATTTTTTGAAATGAATGATACTAATTTTAATCAAATCAGTTTGAACCATAAATATGATATGATTAATTTAGAAACAATCAGAGAAACTGAAGTAGAAGAAAACAAACAATCACCAGTTTTTATAAAATTTTCTCCATTATTAGATCCAACACGTTATATGGTTGGTAAATATGATTTGAAAAATGATAATTTGAAAATGTTACCTTCAATTAAAAACAAAGATGATTGTCATCCCAAATTATTTAGCATACATAATGCTTCTTATGTTGATTGTTTTTTCAGTTATTTAAGTAGTATGTTATTAAATCATCATTCAATGATTCACGGCGTAGATTTTTATGGTTCCTATTTAGGAATTCAATCAAAATTTAAAGTAGATATTAGTGATGATTTAGAATATTTATACAATTCTCCTTTTTTCAATAATCATCTAAATAAATTATTCACGATTACAAAAAGTTGTGAAAATCCATTTATGAATTTTGGTTCTCGAACAAATAAAAATCGTCTAAAAATATCTAAAAATATTACTCTAGGTTCTGTTATTTCTATTGAAGAAGTTGAAGATATTGAAAAAGGTGAAACGATTGAAGATATTGGAGATATTGAAAAGGTTGAAGATATTGAAGAAATTAAAAAACTTGAAACATTTGGAGGCGAAAAAAAAATAGAATATTCCAAAGAAGAAACAGGGCATTCAGTATCAAATACGACAGCTAGTTCAAGTGATTCTTCAAATGATAGCGAATTGAATTATAGTTCAGATGATAAAGATGACGAAAACTGTAATGATGATAATGATGAAGAAGATGATGATGATAATTATGAGGACATAGAAGATGATAGCGATGATAGCGATGATGAAGAAGAAGAAGAAGAAGAAATATATTGCTATATCAACAATTTTCCAATACAAATGATTTGTCTAGAAAAATGCGATGGAACAATGGATGAATTATTTGAAAAAGAACTTTTGGATGATATTACATCTGCAAGTGCTCTTTTTCAAATTATAATGACATTATTGATTTATCAAAAAGTTTTTCATTTTACACATAATGATTTACATACAAATAATATAATGTATAAAAATACAAAAGCAAAATACATATATTATTGTTATAAAGGAATCTATTATAAAGTCCCTACTCACGGAAAGATATTCAAAATTATTGATTTTGGAAGAGGTATTTATACATTTCAGAAAAAACTCTTTTGTAGTGATAGTTTTTCATCTACTGGAGATGCAACAACTCAATATAATTTTGGTCCCTTCAACAATGAAAAAAAACCTTTATTAGAACCAAATTATAGTTTCGATCTTTGTCGTCTAGGCTGTTCAATCTATGATTTTATTATTGATGATGATAATAAATACGAAGACCTTGATGAATTTCAAAAAACAATTTATCGTTGGTGTACAGATGATAATGGAAAAAATATACTCTATATGAAAAATGGAGAAGAACGATATCCTAATTTCAAATTATATAAAATGATTGCGAGAACCGTTCACAATCATACACCAGAAAAACAGTTGGAGTTTTCATTTTTCAATCAATTCAGAGTTTCACCTAAAACAGTAAAAAAAATTAAAGAAATGGAGAGCCAAATTATTGATATTGATAAGATTCCATCCTATGTGTAAATCTCACTATATGTAGAGCAAAACATATTTATAAATTCTTCTCTTTCTGCTGTAGTAAATAATCCCCAATATTGACGAACCGCTTTTTTTGTATTTTTACTAAAATACATTTTTGTTATATATGATTTTTTCTCGAGTTCATTTTTATTTTTCATTAAATGTTGAAAAACAAAAGATCTATCCCAAATAGAGAAAAAGAATGAACTATATTCATCATTCATAGGACAATCATTATTGATGAATCTACCAATATCATTGATTATCCAGTTTGAGTCTTCAGGTTCTTCTTCCCCCCATTCGACAATAATTTTGGAATAATAATATTTTTTTACTAGATTTATTGTTGTATTATAATTACGAATATCTTCTAATAATTTAGTTGATTGAAAATTATAAATAAATGGTAAAATATTATTATTGAAAATTTCTACAGGTATTTTTTTCCATAATAATGATGTTATTTCCATTATTATAGAATTATAAATAAGATTTTATATTATTATCATAAAATTATACATCTAAAATCCAGGCGCATCAGTAAATATTTCTGTTGATGCGACACTCAAATTCTTGCTTTCTGTAATAACATTAAAAAAATCAGTAATCGAACTATCTAAATGAAAGCAAACATAAGTTGCCACAATTGATGATGAAAAAACAATTATCGCATCTCTTACGAAAAATTTCAAAGGTTTCAATTCATTCTCTAAATATTTCATTTCAAGAAATTTGAATAAACAAAAAAGAAAAGTAATCAAAACAGAAATAAGGACAACCTTTTGCATTTATATATACAAACCAATCAAAAATTATAGGATGATAAACGCAACAATCGTTTATTAATCTATAATTCTTCAAAATCTAAAAGAGAAATATCATTATCTGCGTCAATAGATGGCTTATCCATATCTAGAATATCAAATCCGCTCAAATCTATAGGCTCAGTATGAATTTTTATTTTGTCAGTTTCATCTTCTTCTTCTTCTTCCAATTTTCTTTGTAATGCACGTGCATTACTAATCTCCTCGAGACGTTCAATTGTTTTTGGTGCTTCTTTTACAATGACTTTATCTTCTCCATCGAGAACAGAATCTATATCATTGAAACTCAATTTAGTGACAACTTCTTCTTCGTCTATATTTTTAATAGATGGCACAACTGCAGGGATTTCTTCTTCTGAAGAAGCTGGTTTAGAAACATCAGTTTCCTCTTTTTCTTCAACATTCGCAATAGGTTCTTCTATATTCTCAATGAATACTTCTTCTTCGTGTTCAATACTTTCATCCATATATGCTCGGATGATTGCCTCAGTAGGAATACTCTCGCGAATAGTTGTCAAAATACATTCCTGAACAATATTTTCGAATTCACGATTATATTTCTGTCGTTGTAATGGTGTAATATTTTTTTCAAATAAATATACATTCATATATACTTTACGTGCAATATGTATATATGCCTTGTGTATGAAAATATCTAATTTTGGAATAGAAATATCAATTTTTTTCTGTTTATTGCCCACGCGTATGCAAGTAAGAACTTTCAATTGTATGATATGGACACAGGAAATTAAATCTTCTAAATAATTACATCCACTTCTTTCTATAATACGATTCTTCTCTTGTTCTACTGTAATTGCATTCCATTTAGGTACTCCACATAACATATTTTGAAACGTCATTAAATATTTATTTGCCTCGTCTTTTTCTACACATAATTTCCAAGCTTCGTTAAAAATGGACTGAATACCTTCTTGCATAAGGCCAGATAAAATAGAAATTAGACGACTAGCCCATTCATTTCTCGATTCTTGTAAATTTGACATAACAAAATCGTCCATATTTCAAAAAACTTTTTATATTGAATATATATTTTTCAGATCTTTATTTGAACGTATAAAAAGAAAATCAAGAATGAAAAATATCAGTAATTTTTCGCATCGAAACTCCGATTTTATTTTTTGAAAACATAGAAAAATATTTGCTTTTTCTTCATCTAACCATTTTGTAGACTCTTCTATCCATTGAATTATATCTAAACACGAACATCCTTTTTCATAAATTTGTGTGCATAAAATTACTAAATTAGATATATTATTCAAATTTTCATTTGTAGAAATAAGTAGATCAATCCATTTTATTTTTTCCTTTTTTGTATTTTTAATATCATAAATTTTTTCTAAATTATATTGATGTAGATTCAAAATCTTATTCGTTTCTTGGTCAATATATTCTGGAACATAAATTTCACAGAATCTGGATAATATTGGATTCAATAACTTATTTTTGTTCTCCACAATAATGAAAAAACGTGTATTATGGCTAAATAATTCAATACAACGTCTTAGTGCAGATTGTGCATCTATCGTCAAGTAATCGGCATTCAATAAAATGATTGTCTTGAATAGAACTCCGTCGTTTTCTTTTTCATTATTGATTTGTCGAATATTTGTTTTCGCAAAAAATTTCAATTCCTCGCGAATAAATTTGATTCCTTTTCCGTGTGCACAATTAACGAACATTACATTCGTTTTTATTTTATCTTTATCATTTTTGTAAATTTTATTAATAAAATTATAGACGATCGATCGTTTTCCTGTTCCTGATGAACCGTGAAAGATAATATGAGGAATTTTGTTTGATTTATAAAAAAAATCTAATTTTTCTTGAATATTTTTATGTATAGGAATCATTTTTAGATAATATAAAATGAATTATTTATATTATCATTTTGTAGTTTATATTTTTTTGGATTTTTTTTCGGATTTTTTCATAATCTTCTATTTATTTTTGATAATTTTTTCAATCTCAATTTTCTTTCATCAAATCATTTTTGAATGGAGGAGAAGAATGCATACTTGTAACTTCCATACTAGCAATTCTATGTCCTGCAATATCAATAAGAATATCTTTATCATAATTACTTGGAAAAGCATTTCTAATATCTTGTGATGAAACAATCATACTTTTTCCATTCCAAAATTCTAAACGATTATAAATATAATTTATTTCAGGATACTTTTCTTTTAATTTTTTCAACATTTCATCTATAACTCTCTTTTTTAGAGCCAAATAATCAGCATCATACATATCCATATTAATATTTAATAATATAACAATATTTTTATATTATTATAATAATCATTTTTACGCTGAACAACAAGTATATGAATTGCCAGCAACTGGATTACCCACACAGCCTTCTCCAGATTGATATAAACAAACACCATCTGTAAAATAATAATTATTTGTTCCTAGTTGGTTTGCACAATAATTACACATCCAGGCACAACCGGTCCCTGAAGAAACCGAAAATTGAATACATTGATTACTTGATGTATGCATTGTAGTTTTATTTTTACAAACATCTACCGCTGCACCAATGGTAAGAAGTTGAAGGAGAACTGCGAGTATTTTCATAGTATTATAATACTGTATTTTTTGTTTATATTATTTTTGAAGTTTATATTTTTTGGAAATTTAGAAAAGTAATAAAAATTCTTACAACCTTTTCTTTTTCTTTTTCCATTTTTCTTTGAACAAAATATTTTAACAAAGAATATTTAGGAAAATCGGAGAACCAAATAAAATTCTTACAACCTTTTCTTTTTCCATTTTCCATTTTTCTTTACACCTTTTAACATTTCAAACGCCAATTATTTATAAATTATTTTATAAATAATTATTTGTATATTTTCTTTACTTTTCTTGTTTTATTCCTTGGAACATATTTTTCTGGTCTTTCATAAGCACCCTTAAATATGTTTTCATACTTTTCTTTTGGTATTTCAGTTATTACTTTTTGGATATTCTCTTTTAGGTTTTCATATTTTAACCCATCTAACTTTTGTAATCTTGATTTCAGCATACTAAAATAATTTTCTATGGAATTTGTGAAATGTTGATATGGAACAGCATATAAAATATTATTATGTTTATTTATCAATGCTTTTATTCTTTCGTTTCTGTGTGATGAAGCATTATCTAAAATAATTAATTTATTCCTTAATTTACTTGTTATGTTATGCTCTAAAAAATCAATTAATCTATCTGTATTTATTCCACCTTTTTCATATAAATCCCAATGTATCACACCATTTACCGAAATAGCAAATACACCAGTATATTTTTTGAATACTTCTTGGGATTGCGTTTTTATTACACATCGTTTTCCTTTATTACTATAACAATGGTTACGTTTTTGTAAAGATTTTATTGAGGTCTCGTCAATACAAATAATATCTTCTATTTTATATTTCTTTACTTCCTCATAAAACTCATTAATTTTTGAGTTTATATCAATATCTTTTCCAAATCGTTTGGTTGGTTCGTGTCTTATTCTTGTAAGTTTCAAAGTAATATTATTATCACGCACAACCCTAAAAAGTTGCATACTGCTTATATCCGCATTTTTGTATTTATCTTTTAGTTTTTTGGTGTAGTTCTTGTAATGTAATTGTTTTATTTTTATTTATTTCATCTATTAAAAATTTAACATATTCTTTTTTAACTTTATAAGCAACTGGTTTTCTATAATGAATATCTACATTTCCTTCTTTTTTGTATCTTTCTACCCAACGCATTAAACTTCTTGGAGAACATTTAAATATTTTACAAACCTCTTCTTGTGTTTATCTTCAACTAAATAATATTGAACTGCTGTTAATTTATAATCATTACTTTTATGAGTAGGCATATATAATATTTAATTATAAAATTGAAATAAATATTATATAAAAATTAATTATACACTTTACAAACAAATATGGGAAACTTTATTAACACCGAATTATTACCATTAGAAGTAAGCGATAGTCCTTGGTTAGATGAAAATAAAAATGATGGTGTCAAAAGTGTTGATATTGGTAAATGGATGTTATTTTATGATAAATCATTAATGAATGAAGCATGGAACATCGCAACAAAATTATACAGAGAAAATAAATTAGATGGTGTGAAATCTATGAAATGTTCTACAGCATATGAAAATCCAAGGGCATCTACATTAGACGAAGGTATTATTATTTTGTATTGTAATAACTCTTCAAATGAAGAAACAATAATGAATATTGGAAAAAAAATAATAGAAATGTTTGATTACAAAGAAAAACAAATTATTTATTACAAGACAGATTTACAAACAAGAGAAGGAACATTCGCTACTGGAAGTAAAAAAAATCATACATATAAATTATTTAACCCTTTGTATAAGGGTAAATGTTTAATTAAACTACCTTGTTCTAAACCAACTTTACAAGTAGAAGAACCGCTAATAATAGAAAGACAATATCCAATTAAAAAACAAGAAAAAACATACCCAGAAAGATATGATAATTCTGTATTTGAAAAATTAAATGAAATGAATGGAGATATAGAATTGCAAAATGATTATAAAAAATGGAAAGATGGAATAAATTATAAGACAAATAGAAAAATTAAAATTGATGGGAAAATACATAGAGAATTAAAACAAAAGTTTATGATAAATTATTCACATAATTATAGTTTGGGTTCGCAAATGAGGTATGACAAACCACATCAGTATTTGATGTTGAATGTAGAGACTTCATCTGTTTTATTTGAAAAATTAAATAATATTAACTCACAAGAATATTTACAAGAAACCGAAAAAATAAATAATGAGATTGATGTTGAAAATGCTGCAATAAAAGATTATAATAATTTGGTTGATAGTATTATTGAAAAAATACAAAAATTAGAAGGTTGGAATGAGTTTATAGTGTTTGAAGGTAAAAAATATGGAATACCATATGTATATGAGAATATACATAGAGAAAATAATTGTTTAGGTTTAGTTACTGAAGATTACTATAAAGGATGTAGTTGTCATTGTTGTGAAGATTGGGGAGGTTGTAGCAATCCATCTGGAACTCAATATTATAAATGTGTAAAATGTGATTATAAATATGGCAAATATAGTAGTTCTTCAAAAAATTATAAAGGAAAATAATTTATTCATTATGTTTCTTACTTTCACAATGTCGTGTAAATAATATTTCTGCGTATGTTCCAAAATCACACTTATCACAATAATATTTAAATTCTTTTTTTCTTTCTTCTTTACTTAAATGTTGTGTTAAACAATGTACCTTCATACAAGTCAAATTATTTGTTTTATACTCACAATGCTTACACTTTGGTTCTAATATTTTATCACTTCTCGTTTTTCTTTTTCCATTATTTTTATGTTTTTCGCTTTCTATATGTTGCTTCCAGTGTGCTGGATATATACATTTATATTTACACGCTTCGCAATTATATTTCATTTCTGTTTCATTAGATATTTCCATTTATTTATAAATATAATAATTATAAATAAATTATATTTAAATATTTTGCGTTAAAATAACTTAAAAATAAAATATTTATAATATATATAAAATGAAAGTTAAGAAAAAGAAAAAGGAGGAATTCAAAGAATTTAGGAATAATGAAAAATCCGCTTACAAAACTTTCAAAATTCCGCTAAAAACGATTTTACTAAATCGTGCACAACCAGTAATAAATCATTTGGTTTTTGAAATGAATGATTTAGTTATTCATACATATCAATTTATTCGTTTGTATGTTTTAGACAAATATACCAAAAATCAACCATTACCAAACATAGATGAAACATTTATTTTGTATTGTATCAAAACATTAGGAACTCGTGATAATAGAGGAAAGAAAGGAAAAGATACTGAACTTTTAGAACTATTATATGCATTTTACAAAACTGAATATCAACCTTTACTGAACTACGAAAAAACAAATTTGAAAAATACAACTTTTTTATTACCTTATTTAGCAACACAAATACATACTTCTTTTCATAATAATTTTCAAGAACATTTCATTCAACACTTTTTACGATTTATTAACAAAACCACAAAAGAAATAACAGAAGATAAAGCAATTTTATTTCAATTCAAAAATAAATGTTTATCGTTATATGAAACGGATGAAATATTTTCAAACTGGAAAGAAACACACTTACCTAATATTTTACCAACTGAAATAAAAAAATCAATTCATTACGATATTAAGGTTAGACCATTTGAATATTTGAAAGGAATGCTTTATATGAATTCTGTATTAGAAAAACAAGAAAGTAAATTATTTCAACCATTACCATTAAGAAACAATATTATTCCAAAACATATAATTATTGATACAGCAAGTTTAATAAATTTATTTTGTCCTGAAAAAGATAAAGATGGAAATAAAACTAAAAAAGGCGAATTGTTAAGTAATGTAAAAGAAAACCAAAATGAAGTATGGGGTAATTTCTTGGATATGAAAAATAAAATATTCAAAAATAAATATTACCAGTTTCATAACCAAATACAAACTGATGGTATTAGTTGTTGTTTATTATTTATTAGAAAAGATTTGAAAGATAAAAAATGGGGTTCAAGAGTTCCTGTTTTACAAGAACAAGATTTTCATACCATAGAAGATTTATCCAAAGAACAATTAGATACATTAAAAGATAGAAATATAGTTGGTTGTGATCCTGGTAAGCATTCATTAGTGTATATGATGGATAAAAAAGGAAACAAATTAGAATATACTGCATCACAGCGAAAAATAGAAAGTTATGGAAAACGAAATCAAAGAATATTATTACAAGAGAAGAAAAAACATAAAATTATAGAAAAAGAAACAAGATTATCAACACAAAATAGTAAATCTGTTAATTATGAAAAATTCAAAGCGTATCTGGTAGAAAAGGATAAATTAAATAAAGAAACCACAGATTTTTATAAGAAAGACGTTTGGCGAAAAATGAAATTTAGACAATATAGTTATGGTAAGAAAAGTATTGATACAATTTTGAATAAAATAAAGGAAACATTTGGAGAAAATATACTTATTGGTTATGGAAATTGGAGTAGGTCTTCACAAATGAAATATACAATGCCTACAATGAATAGGGGATTAAGGAAACTAATTCATAAAAAGTATGATACAATAACTATTAATGAATTTTACACATCTCAAAAGTGTTGTGAATGTCGTAATCCATTAAAGCATTACAAAGATACAAAAGGAGTAGAGATATACAGATTATTTACTTGTTCTAACTGCGTGAGTTGCGAAAACAAAAATGTCGTATTTAGAACAAGGGATAAGAATTCTGCAATAAATATACTGAACTTAACTGAATGTTGGATACATAACCAAACAAGACCAGTAGAATTTCAGTTTCAAGCATCGTCTTTCACCTGTGGAAATAAAAAGACAGGGTTAAGTAAGACAATCGGCGTTAAGAAACAAAAAAGATAAGCACGCCTGTTGATTTTACATTTTTTAATTATTTTTTATGCCGTAAAAATCGGCGTTTGAAATGTTAAAAGGTGTAAACAAAATATTCCAACAAAGATTATTTAGGAAAAATCGGAGAATCAAATAAAAATTCTTACAACCTTTTCCTTTTTCCATTTTTCTTTGAACAAAGATTATTTAGGAAAAATCAGAGAATCAAATAAAAATTTATACAACCTTTTCTTTTTCCATTTTTCTTTGAACAAAGATTATTTAGGAAAAATCAGAGAATCAAATAAAAATTTATACAACCTTTTCTTTTTCCATTTTTCTTTGAACAAAGATTATTTAGGAAAAATCAGAGAATCAAATAAAAATTTATACAACCTTTTCTTTTTCCATTTTTCTTTGAACAAAGATTATTTAGGAAAAATCGGAGAACCAAATAAAAATTTATACAACCTTTTATTTTTCCATTTTTCTTTGAACAAAGATTATTTAGGAAAAATCGGAGAACCAAATAAAAATTCATACAACCTTTTCTTTTTTCCATTTTCCATTTTTCTTTGAACAAAGATTATTTAGGAAAAATCGGAGAACCAATATAAAAACATAAAAATAATACTATAATAAATGGAAACTGAGATAGAATTTGAATCACCACTCGATATTGGGTTTACTGTTTATACTAAATCAAATTGTCCTTACTGCACAAAGGCAAAGCAATTATTAAACACTGAAATACCTACTCCAAAAATAATAAATTGCGACAACTATTTACAAACAAGTAGAGAACCATTCTTAAAATTTATTGAAAAACAAGCAAATAAACAACATAAGACATTTCCAATTATTTTCAAGAATGGTATATTTCTTGGCGGTTTTACAGAAACAAAAGATTATATTGAAAAACAATCAATTCCTTGGGACAATATGGGGTTCTCATAAGTTTGGCGCCTGCGGCGCCGTTTTCACAATATTCATCTGTTTTGTAAATACATATCGCTCGTGATACATTGTTTTCCGTTTTAAATTACAACCCAAACAAGCAATAACAACATTATCTTTATTATGTCCCCATTTATTATTCAATCGATCTAAACTCCATTGCATAGGTTCTCTTACAAATTCGTATAATATTTTCACATTCTCTTTACAATAGAAACATTTTAATTTACTTTCATATAATAATTCAATCACGGTTCTCATATCAATAAATAAATCAACGTCAAATAATTTTTTTTGTATGTCTTGCGATCTGTATCCATTTATTTTACTATTCAATTGTTGCATAATAAAATGGTTTTTATCATTTTTATTTCTCGTGTTTTCAATTAGATATAAATTATTCAAAAATGCAATTTGGTTCTCATATAATAAATCATTTTCTTCTATTTCCCATTCATTTGTAATAAGACGTTTTGTTTTTACCTTTTCTAATTTGGTTTTATCTGTATTTTGAATTTGTTTTTTATGTGCCTTTTGTTCAGAAAAAACTATTGTTTTAGTGTCCTGGTTCTCCATTTTCATATAATTATATATTTAAAAAATGAGATAAACATATAATTATATATAGTATATAAAGAATTCTATTGTATAATATGTTTAATCAGACTGGAATCAAAGAAACTATAACAACAGCTGCTGAAAAAGCTCCTGAATCTATAAAACAGGCAAAATATCAGAATATTTTGAATTCCCCCCAAAATTCAATAACCGAAATGAATTATAATATAGTAGATAAGGTTCTCGAGAAAGAAAAACAACATAATAAAACAGAGTCTTGGAATAAATTAGATAAAATAACGAAAATACAGAAATTACACGCTTATGCGGAGAAATACGGAAAAGAACATAGTCTACCAGTAAAAGATATCAAAAGTTTAAAAATGTTTTTCACTGATTGTTTGGATAAATCGAAATTACAAAAAACAAAGGACGTCCTATACGATAAAGATTCAAAAGAGATAACAAATATACCAGCACTTTTTTATAATACAATGAATCATAATTTTACATTGAAAATAATGGATGCAAAACGTGTCTCTACTTTGAAATCACTTACTCCAAAACGTATTTCAGAAAAAAATAAGGAAACCGCAGATGTAAATACTGAAACCCAATGTATATGAACATAAAATTGATAAAAATAAATACTATAATGAATATAAAAATAAACGAAGAACACAATATATAATATTTCAACGTAAAGAATATGGAAGAATTTCAATCAATAATTGATCTATTACAAACAAAGGATGTTATTGATTTTGATTGTTTTGAAACAGAAACGCCAGAAACACCAAAAAAAGAGGCGAATTTATCTGACGAAGAATTCAGTGATATAGAGAATACGGTTCTCGAATTGATGACAGAATATATTCATAATGAAAGTATTCACTATTCGAATCCGGATTTTCACGAAAATATGATAAATGATATTGTCAATATTTTATTCGAAGATTATAAGGATTCTGGTATATTTGATGATGAAAATGAAATTGAAAATATTGTAAAAACAGCTTCCTCTCTCTTTTTCGAAATAAATGATATTCCCAGGCGATCGCAATTTTATATTTTACCTGATACTTCTTGTCCTCCTTCGGAAAAATGGGAAAATGAGCAAAATCTGGTTTATGGACAAAATAATCAAAACAATCCAATTTTAGCTAATCAAATTCTACAATTACAATCTCAGCTACAGCCAGATCAGAGAACAAAAGAATGGTATGAATATAGATACAATTTGATAACAGCAAGTTCTATTTGGAAAATTTTCAGTAGTGATGCTCAACAAAATAGTCTCATCTATGAAAAATGTAAGCCATTTGATATGCAGCAAAATTCTGCAATCTATGGTTCTCAAAATACGGAGAATTCACTTCATTGGGGAATTAAATATGAACCCTTGACGATTATGCTGTATGAAAAAATGAATAATACAAAAGTAGGAGAATTTGGGTGTATTCAACATAAAAAATATCCATTTTTAGGTGCTTCTCCGGATGGTATAAATGTCAAACCAGATTCTGATAAATTCGGAATTATGGTGGAAGTGAAAAATATCGTGAATCGCGAGATTACAGGTATTCCAAGTGAAGCATATTGGATTCAAATGCAAATTCAGATGGAGACGTGTGATTTACCCGAATGCGATTTTATTGAGACACGTTTTAAAGAATATGAAAATGAGGAGCAATTTTACGGCGATACATTAAAAACATACAAGGGCGTTATTTTATACTTTATCAAGAAATCATTGAGTGATTATCATTACGAATATATGCCTTTAGATATTGAACTTACAAAAGAAAAAATAGAAGAATGGATTACGCAAAAACGTGCCGAATTGAAAGATAATTGCAGTCTTTATAAGACACAATATTGGTATTTGGATCAATATTCGTGTGTTTTAGTTGAACGAAACCGTTTTTGGTTTGAATCGGCGATTCCAAAAATCGAGAATTTCTGGAAAACGATTGAAAAAGAGAGAATCACTGGATATGAACATCGTGCACCCAAGAAAAGAGCAAATTCATTTGATACAGAAAATCTTAAAAATGTGTGTATTGTAAAATTAGAAGAATTTTCTGTTTAGAAAATCGTCAATGTGGAAAATTGTATTTGATAGATTTAAGACACGTGCATTAAATAAAATATTTTTTTGTTTTATACACACCAATTATGATTTAATTTATATATAATATTTTGTATAAATTATATAGTAAATGTATTTAAATATATTGTCACACATAATAACAGTAATAAATATAATTATGAACAATACGTGCAATATAAATTTTATGTCGCAATTTTGTTTTATAAATAATGAACAAATGCATGTTCAAGACTTTATAAAAAAAAATAATAATAAACAAAAAATAACTTGTCAAAAAGGTCATGAGTTAATTTTAGTAAATGGTGATAAGCGAATACAACATTTTAGACATAAGAACAGTAATGATATAGGTGGTAATCCTATGACTTTATGGCACTGTGAATGGCAAAGCTATTTTCCTATAATAGAAAAAAAATATCCCCGAAAACCACAACAAATTAAAGAACGCAGAGCTGATGTAACTATTAACAATAAAAAAATACTTGAGATACAACATAGTAAATGTTTAAAAGAAGAAGTTGATAATAGAAAACACGATTATCAATTACACGGAGTTGATATTATTTGGTTAATTGATGGAAATAAAAGTATTGATGTTAAAATATTAAATTATTCCAATCGTGTTTATTTAGAGTTTACAAGTGAATACTGGAAATATGAAAGTTTTAAAAGTTATGATTATATTTTTATAGATATTGATTCACAAATATACAAAATATATCCAAATAAAGTTAAAAGTCGTATGATTGATGTAGAAAATGGTAAAACAAAAGACGAATTTATTGCATCACTTGAAAATGATTGTGAAATTTGGAATAATGAAGAACCTGAACAATGTAATTTATTTATAAAACAACAAGGGGCAGGAAACGGAAAAACTCATGGAATTATCAAAATGTTAGAAGACGATGACAAATGTCATTATACTAATTTTATATATATCACAAAACAACATTCAGCAAAGCATATTATCAAAACAGAATTTGAAAATCAAAAACATAATTTTCAATATTTAAAAAATATTGAAATAACGGAAAATAATAAAAAATATATAATCAAATATTTCAATGAAAAATCTAAAAAAAGTTGCCAGATTATAATTTCAACTATAGATTCTTTTACATATTCTATTGGTAATAAAAATCATACACATTTTAATAGATTCGAAGGATTAATTTATTCTATTATAGATGGATATATTGAAACTAAAAATTGCGGAACAATTAACTTTGGCGGTATAAATCCAAAATTAAATAAAGAAACCTTACTAGTGATTGATGAATTTCAAGATCCACCAGAATATTATGCAAAAGCTATTGTACAAATAATGAGAAATAAATATATAGATGTTTTTATTGTCGGAGATAAACTACAAAGCATATCTAATGAAAAAAATGCTTTCATATATTTTTTAGAAAATGAATTTCCTTCAATAAATATAATTAAATTAGAACCTACAAATATTTGTAGGAGATTTACTCATCCTAAGTTAGTTGAGTTTGTAAATTATATGATTCCATTTGAAAAATACGGTCTCCCGGAAATTAAACCTTATAAAGAATACGATGGAGAAGAGAGTAATCCATTAATATTTTTTACTAGCAAAAAATTTGTAGATTCTACTTGTAAAACATCTGAAATTGAAGAAATTATAATTAAAGAAATAGAAATAATAATGAATCATTATGAAAATGAAGTAGATGAAAATAAAAGATTTCCTGAAGACTTTTTAATAGTTACACCTTTTACAAAAAATAATCCACTTGTAGATGCTTTATTGTTAGCTATAAATATTTTTTGGAAAAATAAATTTACAAATGATACAGAATATATGAAGAGTTGGAAAAGTAATATTACTATAGACGAATATTATAGATATGCAGTATTCCATAAATCAGAAGAAGGGTCATCCATTGATTTATCTGAATCAGAATATTCTACACGTATGGTTTCTTGCCATGCTTCAAAGGGTGATGGACGAAAAGTAGTATTTATAATTGGATTTAATGAAAGTGCAATAAACAAATTTAGTCAAGTATCTAATAATTTAGTATATGATTCATTATTTCACGTTGGAATAACAAGAATGAAAGAAAAATTATATATTAGATATGAAAATAATAATGATAAAATAGCAAGAAAAATAAACAAATATAGACAAAGTGATATAATTTGCGAAGAAATAAAACCAAATATAAAAATCAATAATTGTATAAAAAATGATGAAATTGTAAGCAATTCTATAGATGAAAGTTATGAATTATTTTTTGAAAACATAATTAAGGCGACAGATTTAGAACCAATTATTGAAAATAAAGATGAAAAACGTATAGTAGATATGGGAAATCATATTATAAGATATTCATCATTGTATGTAAATGTTTTATTAGAAATTGTCAAGAAAGAAAAAACATACCCTGATTCAAAATTCATAAAAAAACAAATTATAGCTATTTTAAATAATATTTGCGATTCAACAATTAAACCAGTAAATGATATAAGAGAGTATTATAAATTTTTAGAAGATAAAAAAGAAATATTTATAATACCTATTATAAAAATTTCAAATAAAGGAAAAGATTATATAAAATATTTTGATGCAATTTTAGATATAATTAAACATTTGAAGGTTAAAATAATAAAATTATTACAGCAAAGTGATAACATAAATATATGTCCATTTGAATGTATTATACTGAATTATATGATACAAATTATTCATAAAAAACAAAATTCAGATATAAATATAATCGACATTTATGATGTTACTGACATATACAACAATAGTTTTAGTGGTTGCAATAACATAAATGGACACGATAATTGTTTGTGTAAAAAACATTTTAATAAATCATCTCATATACCAGAAGTGAAAAATAAAAAAATAGATAATATGAAATTATATCTTTTTAAACATTTTGAAAAAATAAATGATATAAAAAATATAATGTTTTCGTTTCATAAAAATTATCCTAATATAAATTGGTTAATTAATCATTCAGTAAGTTATGATGGTAATGATAATTTTAATATTTATAAAAAATTCAACTTGATTGGTTATGACGAAAATAATGTTATAATAGTTTATATAAAACCACAATTTAATTCATTAAACTATAATGAAATATTAGTGAATAGCATATTTGATACACATTTGATAAATAATACAAAAAAAATATATAAGAATGAAATATCAAACGATTATGAAAAGTTTAATGGTAAAAAAGTAATTACAAGCGTCTTTACATTAGATAGTAATGAACCATATTATATTGATTGGCAAGACTCAATCATAAATAACGTAGATATTATTAAGAATAGAATTTACTTCAATATTAATGAAAAATATAAATTAGAAACAAGTAATTTGTTTTATTTTTATAATTATTGGAGAACATTTTGTCCAGATAAAGAAAAAAAACCATCAGATTTTATAAGATTTTTGAAAGAAAAGATTGATAAAATAAAAGAAAATATGTTACAAAAAATGCCAAAATATATAGATGATTTTATTTCTCAAATTGAATTTGAGATTGAAATTAGTAAAGGCAAGATAAATAAAGAATTGATTTTGAAAAATTATGATGATAATGATCATTTTTTAGAAAAAATAGAACAAAAGTTAGATGTTTCAATAAGAAGATATTTAGGAATGGAAATTGATGATGACGATAGTGATAGCGATGATTAGTAATAATTTTTACAAAAAAAATAATGTAATAAATATAATGCATATTTAGTTTAGGTTTTTTATAAAACTATATATTTTAATATATACAGTTTTATACAGTGTTTATGGTATAAGATACAATGATTGAAGTTTAAAATATAAAAATCTATTAAAGAAAAAAATCTATATAAAAGTATCTCAATAGTAATAATAATAACACCTATAGCATAAATGTCCATCTCCACATCAAACGAAAACAAAGATGAAATGTATGTTACCAAAAGAAACGGTAAATCAGAAATCGTTTCTTTTGATAAAATATTAAACAGAATAAAAAAATTAGGAGAAGAAGTAGGAATCAAAATCAATTATACATCCTTAACAATGAAAATTATTGACCAACTCTATGATAAGATATCCACTGCAAAAATTGACGAATTGACATCTGAACAATGTGCTATAATGGCTTCTATTCATCCAGATTATAATGTATTAGCCGGTAGAATTGTAGTATCGAATCATCAGAAAAATACCAAAGATTCTTTCTCTGAAACAATGCGCCTTCTATATAATTTCAAAGATAAAAATGGCAAACAATCGCCCTTGGTCAGCGAAGAATTGTTCAATGTAGTAAAGAAAAATTCCGCTTTTTTTAATAAACTCTGTGATTACTCGCGTGATTATTTGATTGATTATTTTGGATTCAAGACGTTAGAACGTGCTTATTTATCAAAAATCAATAATAAAACAGTCGAACGACCACAACATATGTGGCTACGTGTATCGATTGGTCTTCACGGCGATAATCTGGAAAAAATAAAGGACACGTATGATGCAATGTCATTGAAATATTTTACTCATGCTACGCCAACTTTGTTCAATTCTGGCACGCCGCACCCACAGTTGAGTTCCTGCTTTGTAGCAGGAACTCCAGTATTTACTGTATCACGGGGTCCAGTGGCAATTGAGAATGTTGAAATTGGAGATACAGTTGTAACACATACAGGTTTAGTTAAACCAGTAGTTCAGACACATAAAAATCTACTTAATAACCGCACATTATTTGAAGTAAAAGTCTATAAAACTCCAACTATAAATGTTACAGATAATCATCGTTTTTGGTCAATTACGAAAGAACAATTAGAATGGGGTGAAAAACCACAATGGAATAGTATAGATAAATTACGGATAGGAGACTGGATTTCTATTCCAAAAAAAATAAACATTTCTCCTGAAAATTATGAAATATTAGATTTATACGAGGTACTTAAAGATGTAACCACTTTTGAAAATGCAACATATACATATGAATTTCAAGGAACATTAATGCGTAGAAATACATTTTTCAAAAGTGATTACCGTCCTGCGGGAATGAATAAAAAAGGCGAATGGTTTGAAAGATATATAACTATCGATGAAAATTTTGCTTGGTTTCTTGGTTCCTGGTATGGAGACGGATGCATATTATTTGGTAAAAATTCAAAAAGTATTCAAACACATTGTGGAATTGCATTTGCTCAAAATCCAAATAATCAAACATTTGTATCTGAAATTATTCGTATTGGAGAAAAATATCTTGGTGTTTATGCTTCTGTATATAATTCTAAAACCCAAAACTGTCTCAGTATTACATTTAATAATTCAGCAGTTGGAAATGCATTCAACATATTGTTTGGAAAATTGTCTTCTGAAAAATTCTTAAATCGAAGAATATATTCTTGGAATCGCCAAATGATATCTGCTTTTCTTGGCGGACTTGTTAGCACTGACGGATGCATTACTCTTTCTGGAAGTATAGTTTTACAATTATCAAATCAACCTTTAATGAATTCTATTTTTCAAGTTACTCGTTCAGTTGGTTTTGATACTTCACTTACACTAATGTCAAAACCTTATAAAGATAGACATACATATATTGGACGTATGACTATTCCTTGGGTTCCTGAAATAATGGCTTGGGTAAAAAAACATTATGATGATGAAAGACTTATTAAAAATGAACGCGTTAATACGACTATTGAAATTGATAATCATATATTTTTGAGAATAAATGTAAAAAGGAAGATAACTGAGAACCTACCAGAATATGTATATACGCTTGGTGTAAAAGACGATCATTCTTATGTAGTTCAAGGTTTAGTGGCTGAAAACTGTTTTTTATTGGCAATGGAAAATGACAGCATTTCCGGCATATATAATACATTAAAAGATTGCGCAATGATATCAAAATGGGCTGGAGGCATTGGTCTTCATATTCATAATATCCGGGCATCAGGAAGTCATATTCGTGGAACAAATGGCCAATCTAACGGCATCGTTCCAATGTTGAAAGTATTTAATAATACGGCAAAATATGTTGATCAATGCGTCCATCCACAAACACTCATATACACAAAGGATGGTCCAATGAAAATATGTAATACCAAACCGCAATCAACACAAATAATAAATCGATCAGGAAATTTTGAAACTATAGAAAAGGTATTAGAACATTCTTATTCGGGACCAATAATTGAAATTTTTACCCATTTCAAATCTTTATTGATAACACCAGAACATCCAGTTTATGTATTAACAAATTATATAAATGAAACAGAAGAAATAATAAACAAAGATTTAGATTTAGGATTAGCTAAATTCGAATGGTTTGATGCAAAAAATGTATCAAAAGATGAATATTTGGTTTATTCGATTCCTAATTATGTAAAAGATTTTCCAGAATTAACAGAAGAAATTTGTTATATCTATGGATTGATATTTTCTGGAATTGTAAATAATTTCAATAATAATGAATATATGAATGGTTATGATCCATTATATCAAATAGAAAGTTTTGAAACGTACGAAATTGAACATTATTCATTTGAATTAGATATGATCAAAGATTTTTTGAATAAATATAACATAAAGTATGAATTTTTTATAAAAGAATCAATGAACAAACTGAAATTTAATAAATCAGTGAATCTACCATTTGTTCATTCTGATTTTTATCAGAATTCCAAAAATAAAATAGGAGAACGTTGGTTATTTTTGCCACCAAACAAAATACAGAAAATATTAGATGGTCTTGGTTTTTTTCATTATGATGATTTTGATGATTCTATTTTTTTTATGAATTTAAGATTAGGTTTGATTTATAATTCCTATAAGCCTGACAGAAAAATCATAAGTAAAAGATATAAGAATTTTCTGTTAGTTCCAGTTCAAAATATTAAAACTTCAACATATTCAGGCGTTTTATATGATTTACAAATGACCAATGAACATAATTATATGCTGGAAACGGGTATTGTTCATAATGGAGGCGGCCGTCGTAATGGAAGTTTCGCAATTTATTTGGAACCTTGGCACGCAGATATTGAATTATTCCTCCAAATGCGTAAAAATCACGGAGACGAAGAATTAAAAGCCCGTGATCTTTTTTATGCTATATGGATGTGCGACTTGCTTATGAAACGTATTAAGGCCGGCGAAAAATGGACTCTTATGTGTCCCGACGAATGTCCTGGATTATCCGATGTATATGGCGATGAATTCGAAGCACTCTATACAAAATACGAGTCCGAAGGAAAAGGCAGAAAATCGGTGAATGCCCGTGAACTATGGTTTCAAATTTTGGATGCTCAAATGGAAACAGGCACTCCTTATCTGGTTTATAAAGATGCAACCAATAAAAAATCCAATCAGAAAAATGTCGGTATTATAAAATCCAGTAATCTTTGTTCCGAAATTACACTCTATTCAGATTCCAATGAAACCGCAGTATGTAATTTGGCGAGTATTGCTCTTCCCAGTTTCATCGATAAAAGTGATCCTGAATCTCCAAAACTCGATTATGAAAAACTACATCAAATGACAAGGCTCATAACTTATAATTTGAATCAAGTCATTGACCGAAATTTTTATCCTACGGAAAAAACCAGAGTCAGTAATATGCGACATCGACCAATTGGTATTGGAGTCCAAGGATTAGCAGATGCTTTTATACAACTTGATATTGCATTTCATAGTGAAGAAGCCAAACAAATAAACAAGAATATTTTTGAGACAATTTATCACGCAGCTTTGGAAGAATCCGTGGAATTGGCCGTCCGCGATGGACCTTATGAAACATTCCAAGGTTCTCCTGCAAGTCAAGGTATTCTCCAATTTGATTTATGGGATGTTAACCCTGGACAAGAACGATATGATTGGAATAAACTCAAACGAGAAATCCAAGAAAAGGGTCTCCGTAATTCAATGCTTTTATCTCCAATGCCTACTGCATCTACTTCACAAATTCTTGGATTCAATGAATGTATTGAACCAATAACTAGTAATATTTACAGTAGGAGAACCATTGCAGGTGAATTCATTGTAGCCAATAAATATTTGATGAATGATCTTATCAAATTGGATTTATGGAATGAAAAAATAAAAAATAATATCATTGCCAACCACGGCAGTATTCAACATATTGATATTATTCCGCAAAATATAAAAGATAAATATAAGACAGTATGGGAAATACCGATGAAACATTTGATTGATATGGCAGCAGAACGAGGTGCTTTTGTTTGTCAAAGTCAGAGTTTGAATTTATGGTTGGAGGATCCGAATTATAATAATTTAACATCAATGCATTTTTATGCTTGGAATAAGGGGCTTAAAACGGGTATTTATTATTTACGTAGAAGAGGAAGACATCAAGCACAACAATTCACAATTGAACCAGAAAAGAGGGAAACTACAGGAGAAATACAACAAGAAGATGAAATATGTGAAGCGTGTAGTGCGTAGATCATACATTAGTTTCTATAGATAATAATTGTTCAAATTGTCTTGGTGGAATAATAATTTCAAAACGTCTTTTTAGAAAACAACGAAGACATACGAGAACATCAATCAAAGAATTATGTAAATTTTCAGGTGTTTCATTGAATAATTTTTGATATAATTCGATCAATTTGGGATATTTCTTTTTCTTGGAATTTTGAAAATAAATGGAACAAAATTCGATATTGGTTTTCATAGTGCAATAAGTATCAATATTAAATATACTAGAATAGTTATCATTGAAAAACAACATCATATAAAAATATTTGTTGGTCATTCGATTCATATTTCTTTGTATTTCAATCTGTATCATTTGTTTGTCGAACTCTAAATTATGAGCTACTACACAGTCACACGTCATATAGCAATTATAAAATTCAAAAAGAGCATCTAATATATCTACTCCTCTTGAATTACATATTTCACGAGTGATTCCTGTCAGTCCTGTAATAAATGGATCAATTGATACTGAATCTTGCACATTAATATAATAATTACACGTTTTTTCGATTTGTTTTTTGTAAACATTATAAATGATGAAACTCAACTGTAGAATATAAGGCTTCATATCTTTTTTGATTAATCCATTGGTTTCTACGTCAAAAACTATAATACGATTATATCGATTTAATTTTGATAACGGCAACTTCGTTTCTGCCAACGGTAACTTCGTTTCTGCCAACGGTAACTTTGTTTCAGCCAACGGCAACTTTGTTTTAGCCAACGGCAACTTTGTTTCAGCAAATGGCAACTTCGTTTCTGCCAACGGTAACTTCGTTTCAGCAAATGGCAACTTCGTTTCAGCAAATGGCAACTTCGTTTCAGCAAATGGCAACTTCGTTTCGTAATTCATTTTGGTTAATAATTTGTCGTTATCATTATTTGAATTTGTATAATCAATTTTATAGAATTGATTATACAAAAATACAAATACAAATATAAACAAAAAAATATAATATAAAATAAAATTCAATTATTTATCTATAAAAATGGAAAATCCATCAAATATTACTTTTGTTTCTTCTTTCCTAAATATTTATAATGATATTCCATATGAACATAAAAATATAGACTGGTATACAGAAAGATTTGAAGAAATTGCTTCTAGTGGAATACAAATTGCTCTATATACTTCTTCTTGTTATGAGAACCAGATGAAAACCCTTGCAGAAAAATATCCAAATGTTAAATTAATTCAAACAATAGAATTGAAAGATACTCAATTTTATAAGATGTGTGATTTGCATCCTGATATAACAATGCCCGAAACAAGATACGAAAAAAAAGATACCAAAGAATATATGTTATTAATGCATTCAAAAATAGAGTTTATGAATGATACAATTGAAAAGAATCCTTGGAATTCTAGTTATTTTGCTTGGATAGATTTTTCTATTTCTCATATTTTTACTGAAAAAGAGTATTCAAAAAAGCATCTAAATGATATATCTAAAATGAAATTTTCAAATTCTCCATTTTTATATATTCCTGGTTGCTGGAATAAAATAGATGCAAATGATTCAGAATATTATTTGAACAGAATTTGTTGGCGATTTTGCGGAGGTTTTTTTATTGGAGATGCAAAATCTATTTCAGATTTTTATCAATTATATTTGATTTTTTTTCCTATATTTCTGAATAATACAAAAAAAATGGTATGGGAAGTAAATTTTTGGGCGTGGTTAGAAACAAATCAAAATTGGAAACCGAGATGGTTTCTAGCAGATCATAATGATAGTATGATAAAAATACCAATTCATTATTCATACATCCGATTATTTGATATTTCTGATAAAATTATACAATATAATTATCCATTGATTGATAATTTTTCTCCAGGTTCTGCATCTTATCTTTATTTTCAAGGAAAACACTTGTTGAATACTCGATATATCAACTATGAAATACAACCACAAGGATTTTATCTTTATAAAAATGGAAAATCGTTTATTGAAAATTTCAATTTATTTTCAGAATTAGATAATAATTTGAGTCCTAAATTTTTACTAAAAATGAATGATAATATTGATTTACCCTCAAATGCCAATTCTTTTTCGTTTGGTTTAGAAGATATACGATTATTTGAATATAATAATTGTGTTTTTTTTATTGCAACAAATGTAAATTATTCACCAACAGGGACAAATCGTATAATTATTGGAAAATATAATATAAATGATCAAACATATAGTGATTGTCGTATTTTGAATTCACCTTATAATGCAACATATGAAAAAAATTGGATTCCTATTGTTTTGCACCAACTCTCATTCAATGTGCCCCAAAAAGGAGCAGAAATGAATGAATTGGAACGGTTACTTTGCGCATCTTCGATGCAAAAAGGTGTAAATGAAGACCTCTTTTTTATATATAAATGGTATCCTATGGAAATTGGTAAAATAAATCCGGATAATAATACTTTAGAAATCATAAAAAAAATAGAAAATCTACCTGTTATCTTTCAACGAATACGAGGTTCTTCTACTTTTGTTCCGGATCCTGAAGAAGATGGTAATTTAGTGGGTATCGTCCATTTTAGTGAAGATACAACTCCAAGAAGGTATTTCAATATGCTGGTTTTATTAGATAAAACGAATTTACAACCTTTGAAATATACGGAAATATTTTATTTTGAAAATATAGGAGTCGAGTTTTCTATTGGATTTGCAATTATAGATGGTTGCTATAAATTTTGGATATCACGAATGGATATAAATCCATTATTAGTTTCTGTGCCTAAAGAGAAAATACCATTTACAAATGTTTTATGTGAATAATTTTTGTATAATATTTTATATTGATAATGTAAATTAAAATATTAAAATGGGAGACAAACAATATATAAATGTAAACAGAGAATCTATAACTGTAAAAGGCGAACCCTATAATATTGATAAAAAAAGAACTTTTTGGAAAGAGAAATTATCAAGAGAAAATACAGACGAAGCAAATAAATTCATAATTATAACAACCCCTACTGATGGAGATTGTTTTTTTGATACAATTAGAAAGGCATATAAATCAGTTGGACAAGAAATACCAACGGTTAATGGAAATCCTATACCTATTGATGATGATACAATTCAACAACTTCGTCAAATAGTTGCTTCAAAAATTGATTTAAATAAGTTGATAAACGATTATAATATTATTGGTGATATATACACCAAAAATGATGAAGGTAGATATGATATTCCAGATGATGCTTTAAAAGATACTTTGGGATTTGATAGAACAGATGAGTATAAAGAATTTGGAGATTTACTCGAAGCCGATAATTATAAAAAATTTGTGTTAGATAAACGGTATTGGGCAAATGAAAGTTCAATTAAAATTATACAAGATACACTGAATATTATTGTAATAAATTTTGAAGAAAGAATTAGAGAACCGTATATTAGGTGTAATCGAAAAACAACCATAAACAGTGATACCAAATTTATTTTTTTAAGTTATAGTGGTGGTCATTATGAATTAATTGGTTATAAAAATTCAGATGAACCAAAATTTCTTTTTAAATATAAAGAAATTCCAGGTATTGTAAAAAACAAATTTACAAATCTTACTTGTAAAAATGTTATTGATTTTTTTGAAAACAAAAAAACTGATGATAATATTAATGACACTCAACAAATTTCATCTTCTAATTTTTCAGATGAAGAAATGAAACAAATAATTGCTGTAGCTATTGCCTCTTTACAAAAAGAACCAGAAAAAATAGAAGAAATGGAAATGGAAATGAAAAAAATAATTGCTGTAGCTATTGCCTCTTTACAAAAGGAACCCCCTGATGAAGAAGAGGAAGAAGAAGGGGAAGAAGAAGATGAAAATGAAGATGAAAATGAAGATGAAGAAGAAGAAGAAGAAGAAAATCATCCAGAAGAACCTCAGGAAATTCATAATATAATTATTGATGATGGTGATAAAGCAGTAGCATATGATATTGATCCTCAAAATATAGATGGACCTCCTGTAATAACCAACTTAAATAGTGAAGAAAATAAAGAATATCGAGACGAAGAAGAAGAAAAATTATAAAATCTTTTCACCACGAAATTTCAAAATATCCAATTCTTTTGAAGTAGTTGGAAATTCGCTAGCCCCATAAATATCCTGTAATAGCATCCATTCAAATAATCCACCAACATAAATATAAATATCAGTAAAACCAAGAGAAATCAATTGTTTATATTTCTTTTCTACACTAGAATCACAGGCATTTTTTCCATAAATAACAATTTTCTGTAGTTTCATCTCATAATTTTCTAAAAATTCATTTATCATTTTTTCCTCCATTGACGTAGAAATCGTATTTTTAATAACACATTTTTGTTCATTATCGGCTAATGTATTAATCAATATATATTGTTCGGGATATCTCATTACTTTTTGCATATCTTCAAAATTTATTTTATTTTTTTCTTTTGGTCGAGAACCTGAAAATACAGTATTCAAAATATTCATCTTATACTAAAAGATGAATATTTTTCTTTATCTTTTTTACATTCAATTTCATAAAATTGATTCAAAATTCTTAATAATATTTTTATATTATTATTTAAAGAAACCTCTAACAATCATAACAATGGATTTGACTCAGAATAAGCTCAGTAAAATGGAATGGGGAAATATTGAAATTCCCGTCTCTGATAAAGAAAAGAAGATTCTCGAAACCATTTCGAGAGGATTTCGAAACCCAGATATACATTTCAATACTAATATATCTCTATTTCAACATATAAAAATTGAATTTTCACAAACAATAGAATTCAATCTTTATCTCCAATATTTCGAAAAAGATATCAAACAAATGGTCGACAAATTTTTACGACCTGTAAAAGAACCCATTTCGCCGCATCTACAACAGATTCTTCAATTTGCTCCTACAATAAAATCTTCATTGAAAACACTCAAAAAAGCCGATATTATTCGTCTAAAAAATACAGAATCAAATATAGAAAAAAATAAACCCAATATTTTTGAATTTTTATTAGTCGATTTTTGTAAAACAATATTGAAATCGATTCACGAAAAAAATACTAATTTCATCTTTTATTTATATACTCTTATTCAATTCAAAAAATCGACAATTCCGCAGATCAATCAATATGTCCAGCAATTTGTGGATCGAATTATCGATTATGCGTCTAATTATACGAATATCCAAACAATTGTCTATCATTCCTATGATTTCATCGAAAAAAATCTATACCTCATTAAATATGAAGATTTAACTCTCTTCACTCATCAAAAGGATTTATTCACCATTTTTCAGACCCAGAAAGAAATACCAAAATTGGTTCTTTATACTGCACCAACTGGAACTGGAAAAACGCTTTCTCCTCTTGGCCTTGCTCAGGAATATAAAGTAATATTTGTCTGTGTCGCAAGACACGTAGGTCTAGCTTTAGCAAAATCGGCTATTTCAATGGGTCAAAAAGTGGCATTTGCATTTGGTTGTGAAACTGCGTCGGATATTCGTCTTCATTATTTTGCGGCCTCTACTTATACGAAAAACCGTAAATCCGGTGGTATCGGTAAAGTGGATAACAGTATTGGCGATAAAGTGGAAATTATGATTTGCGACGTAAAATCCTATTTGACAGCAATGCATTATATGTTGGCATTTAATCCAGAAACAGATATTATTACTTATTGGGATGAACCGACGATTACAATGGATTATGAAGAACACGAATTACACGAAACGATTCATCGAAATTGGGTTGAAAACAAGATTTCGAAATTGGTTCTCTCTTGTGCGACTCTTCCTAAAGAAATAGAAATAATGACAACTATAAATGATTTCAAAATGAAATTCGAAAACGCTCAAATTCATATTATCAACAGTTATGATTGTAAGAAAACAATCTCGCTGTTGAATACAGAAAACAAATGTGTTTTACCACATCTTTTGTTTCGTAATTATCGAGATTTATTAAAATGTTCTGCACATTGTAACGAAAACAAGACACTCTTACGATATTTTGATTTGGTGGAAATTATTCGGTTCATCAAATTTGTGAATGATACAGATATGTTGGACGACGATAAATATAAAATCGAATCTTATTTTCATTCAATCACAGATATCACAATGAATTCTATAAAGATTTATTACTTGGAAATATTGAATCATTTGGACTCCACGAAATGGGAACAATGCTTCATTTTTATGACTTCGACGCAATCCAAAAAGTATGATTATCAAGCAAATACTGATTCATCATTTCGAAAAATCAAGAGTGAATCAGCAGTAAATATGAAATCTCCCATAAATAACAATAAAATTACTCGTATGCAAAGTTTTGCTGGTCTTTCTCCAGAAACAATTGAAGTTCTACCTTTGATCGAAAATACAGAAGAAGTATCCGGTATTCGTTTGACAACCGCCGATGCACATACGCTTACAGATGGACCAGCGATTTATTTGGCAGAAAATGTTGAAAAAATGGGGCAATTTTATATTCAACAATCAAATATACCAGAACGAGAATTTCAATCATTGATGGAAAAAATAGAACAAAATAATACAATCCAAGAAAAGCTGGAAATATTGGAGAAGAATTTAGAGGATAAATTAGGAAATGAAATGGAAAAGGAGAAAAAAATGGAAAAAGAATTCATTACTAAAGAAACACGTGCTCTCACCGAAAGAATCAATCAACTACGAGGCGGTATTCGAATGATTGATATGAATCCAAAGTATATTCCAAATCGCGCGGAACATCAAGAAATATGGAATCCAGAAAAACAAATAAACACAAAAGCTTTCACTACCAGAATTGAAGAGGCAAATATCAAAGAAATAATGATGCTTGGCGTTCCTAATAATATGAAGATATTATTATTATTGGGTATTGGTATTTTCAAAAAGGAGGAAAACAATGAACTAAGGACAGCCTCACTTCAGTATATGGAATTAATGAAAAAACTCGCATATGATCAGAAACTCTTCTTAATTATTGCATCATCGGATTATATTTATGGAACGAATTATCAATTCTGCCACGGATTCATTGGAGATGATTTGACCAATATGACTCAACAAAAGACAATTCAAGCGATGGGACGTATTGGTCGTAATAATGTGCAGAATGAATATACGATCAGATTCCGCAGTGATGAAATCTTGATGAATTTATTTTCACCAATGGAATATAATTTAGAAGCAGTAAATATGTCATCATTGTTTTGTAGTTAGAATTCGCGAGACAATTCTATCTTTGTAAATTATATAAATGCGATTATTTTTGATTTTTAGTTCTATTTTCCTATTCCTACTGTTTTTATTTTATGTAATTTATAATCATTTTTTTATGGAAATCCCAAATATTTTATCAGCAGAAGATGCAGAAGATGAACGTCTAAAATTAGGATGGACAGATAAATCTGCTGAATATATTAAACCAAAAATATACCAAAATTTTATTTCAGATATAGAAGCAAAATATATCATTAAATCGGCGACACCTAATTTTGCAGATAGTACAATTGTTTCTGGAACAAATGTATCTGTAAGGAAAAGTCAAACAAGTACACTCAATAATAATGATCCTATAATTCGACCAATTATTCAACGTGTATGTGATATAGTCGGTTATCCTTTTGAAAATGTGGAACCCATTCAAATCGTAAAATACGATTCGGATGGATATTATAATGAACATTATGATTCTTGTCCTGATAAAAATGATTTTTGTCGTCGCTTTGTCAAAGATGGAGGTCAACGTGCAGTTACAATGGTTATCTATTTGAATGACCAGTTTACTGGAGGAGCGACAAAATTTATTAATCTTGAAGAAGAATTCAAACCGGCAAAATATGGTGGAGTTCTCTTTTATTCAATGGATACAAAAAAAACAAAAACTCATCCTCTTTCTCTTCACGCAGGAAGTCCTTTAACAAGTGGAACAAAATATATTGCTAATATTTGGATTCGTGAAAACAAATATATGTAGGTTCTTCTACTATAATTGCGATGCGGTATTGATAGCATATGGATTTCCTTTCAATTGATTCAATACACTACCATTATTTCTGTCCAATTGAATTGTAGAAGTAATTGGTCCAGTTCCTTGGAGTCTACCAAAACTATCAATACTAGGTGTTTGATATGGTAAATTAGGTGCATTTCGTCGGTTATTTTTCAAAACTTGATCTCGCACATCATTTCGTTGATTGATATTTCCATTCATAAGAGAAATATTTCCACCAGTAGTATATCCAACATTGGTGGATGATTTCACATCATTATTACGTTGTCTATATTCTGCATCATAAGCACGCTGTTGTTGAGAACCAGCTTGAGCACTAGAAACACCGCTATAGAAAAAATCACTTGTTAAAATACGTGAATTATTGATTGGTTGTTGTTTGGATACTAAATATCCACCGCCTTGTTGTGCTGTATTACGATTCACATTTAAATGGAATGGAGATTTTTCAGTAGTTTCACGAATTGTGGTTGGTGTGCGATCAGCTGGATTAAACATATAAGATTCAGGAACTTCGGATTTAGGATTTTGATAAGGTCTTAATGTTCCGACTGTGTTTTCTTTTCTAGAAGGACGTAAAACATCTAACAAAGGAGCAACAGCTTCGCCAAATGCTCCACCAACAGCACCAAAATAACTATTTTGTTTCACTGCACTGCGGTTATTTGGATATGCCATTTTTCCTTTAATCCCGTAATCACCCTCTGTCGCATAATTACGTCCATTGGCATTAGCAACAGAAATAGGAACTTGACCCAATTCAATATTTGTAGATGGCATATATTCACCTGGGACATATGTATGTTCTGCATCAACAAAGCCAGCACCACCAGCATAACTTGCAGTAGTTTCCGGACGATTCACATGTCTTTCTACTTGTGTCGGATGAAGCATTGGTCCTTTTTCAATTCCAGTTGTCGTTAACAAACGGTCTTGACCCATTTCAAATGTTGTATCAGGTCGATTTTTTTCTTGAAGCCCTTGTCCCATATCTCCCATAACTTTAATATAACTAATAGCGGGTCCTTCGTGTCCATATTGTAAAAATCCGCCTGGTTTTGGTTTATTTAATACACGTAATTGGTCTACGTCTCTGTCAACCCATTTATCGCGAGCTGCTAAACCAGAATTGAATCCATAACAACCTTCAGTAGTATATCCTAAATCCAGACCAGGACCGACTTTTTGTTCAGCGAATGGTTTTACATTTTCCATCTTAGCACTGACATTCATACGTGATTGGACAAATTCGCTTGTGCTAGGCATACCAAACGCCCATTGAAGATTCTCCGCCGGAGTAAACAAAGGAGCTTGTTCTTTTTTGATGATAATTTGAGAACCAGAACCATTCATATTATCAAGAGAACTTTCATTGGCATTTGCTGTTGTATGAATATCCCTCTTTTTACTTCCAAAAAATGGAACCATATTATTATGAGTAAAATAACTACCATTAACTTGTTCTCCAGTCATTGAATAATAATCCCCTTGTGATTTTTGACGGCTGGTTATGTTTGAGAAGGGAGTATCACGATTCATACCAGTTGTCACAAAAGCAGGATCAAAAAATTTATCAGTATAAACACCGTTTGGTGATTCGAATTTGTTATCATTAGATAATTTGCTTGTTAAATCAGTTTCAGGAGAAATAATAGGATATTCGCTCGGATAATTTCGGTTCTCGATATTTGTATTTGGTAATTGTTGTAATTTTCCATTTGTAAAAGGTTCGGCATTTCTATCATCATTTTCATTATTGTTTTGTTTTGAAATAAGATATAATCCTCCTAATCCTATTGCGGTAATTAATACTTCCATTATATTTATTATATATTTATATAATTATATAATATATATATATTCTAAACAGGAAACCTACTCTTCCGTTTGATAAATAATTTTATATTATATCAAGAATTAAAGGGTTCTCTATTTAAGGGAGGTGGTCGTAGGTTCCCTACTTCCTGATTTATGGAAGCATTTCACGGATTCCTGTTGGTTGATTAATTGTTGGAACAAAGTAATCTTTTTCTAAAATGCGCGTTTGAATATTGTCTTGAAATAATTTTTCTAAATTATTTTGAGGATTTAAAAAAGGGGTTTCCCATCGTGTTTGTTCTAAATCTTTATACATCCAGGCTGGATGACTTGCCCTAGATTCTTCAATAAATGGTTGAGAACTTGAATAAAAAACAGAAGATGTATCAACCTTGTTTTTCTTATAATCATTGGTTTCCGATAAATCACGATTAATAGGACGTGATAATCCAAATAAATCACTCTCTAAATTTACTGTATTAGTCATCATATTTGCCCCCCATTTTTGTGCTCTAATATGAGGATCTTCCATAAAAGGAACATTGACACCAGGACCAGGTGTATTCAATGCATATTTACCAGCAAAACTACTTTCTTCAATACTTTTTTTAGTTCTATCTCGATCATAATTAAATCGTGTAAAAGACATTCTTTTTATAATATATTATTATTATTATTATTTTTGTTTTAGATTTTTTTATTTCAGATTTTTTTATTTTAGAATATATTGTCGATATAACAATTCATTTACATTATACAATGTTGTTTTATCCCAAACAAACATATAAGGAACACCCTGTGGATAAATATGATCTGGATAAAAGGATTCATCGTGAAATTTAATTTTTATATAATTATCTCTAATTTCAATAATTTTTGCTAACCAGCAATAACTATTGTTGGTTTCTTTATAAATAACATTTTTACCTACTACAATTTCAAGTGATTGTAATGAATTATCTCTTTTTTCTCGTAAAGCCATTATTAAATACTGTTAAAATAATATTTTTTATTTGAAAATAAATCAATTTTACATAAAAATATATAAATAAATATCTCATATAAATATTACAAATGTCATCATCATCATTATCTAATTATCCTAAATTATGTCTGAATATGATTGTAAAAAACGAGAGTAAAATCATTCTACGTCTTTTACAATCAGTTGCTCCTTTAATAGATAGTTATTGTATTTGTGATACAGGAAGCACTGATAATACTATAGAAATAATTGAATATTATTTTCATCAGCAGGGTATCCAAGGAAAAATTGTAAGAGAACCTTTTCGTGATTTTGGATATAATCGCACCTTTGCATTGAAACAGTGTTCAGATCTTCCAAATGCTGATTATTTATTATTGTTAGATGCAGATATGGTTCTCCGTATTAATCCAAATATTCCTCCAGAAGAACTGAAACGTGGATTACGTGATCACGCATATTTTCTATTTCAGGGAACAGAATCATTTTATTATAAAAATCTGCGTATAGTTAAAAATAATGAAAAAATAGAATATTGGGGTGTCACTCACGAATATGTCAATTGTCCAAAACATTTCGTGTATCAAGTATTTGAAAAAAATGATCTTTTCATAGTAGATATTGGTGATGGCGGCTCCAAAGACGATAAATATAAACGTGATATTGCTCTTTTGAAAAAAGGACTTGAAGAATTACCAAATAATGATAGATATACATTTTATTTAGCAAATAGTTATCGCGATAATGGAGAACTTGATAATGCAATTGAAACTTATAAAAAACGAATTGAAATAGGTGGATGGTTTGAGGAAGTATGGCATTGCTATTATTCCATTGGAGATTGTTATTCAAGAAAAAATGATATGGTAAATGCAATTTATTATTGGTTGGAAGGTTACAATTTTTTTCCAAAAAGGATTGAGAACCTTTATGAAATAGTTACCTATTATAGAAAAAATGAAAAATATAATTTGGCCTATCAATTCTATGTGATTGCAGCAAACGAAAGAAAAAAAATAAAGGTTCTCGATTATTTGTTTTTGAAAAAGGATATTTATGATTATAAATTGGATTATGAATTAACTATTATGGCTTATTATTGTAAATTGAATAATGCAAATATTGCAAAAACCTCAATGAAGGTATTAGCTTATCCTTTTTTAGATGATAATACAAATAAAAATGTTTTATCTAATTATAAATTTTATGTATCAAAATTGAAGGATTCAGAAACAACTAGTATTTCTGAAAAAAACCTAGATTTATTGAAAAATGTAGGGAAAAAATTATTAGCGACAGATTTGGATAATTTTTGTTCTAGTTCTCCTTCTATTTGTATGAACAATGGTAAATTAGTAATCAATATGCGATATGTTAATTATAAAATAAATGATGATGGAAACTATGAGAACCAAGAACATATTACTACAAAGAATGTGATTGCTATAATTGATATATCAAAATCTCTTTGGAAAAAGGAAGAAGAATATTTATTAGAATATGATACAAATTTTGATAATGTATATGTTGGTTTAGAAGATGTTCGACTATTTAATTATGAAGGAGAATTATTATTTTCTGCAAATCGTGGATTGAGATATGGAAATATGGTCATTGAACACGGTTCTATTAAAGAGAGAAAAACCGATAGTAAATTTTTGAAAATTGAGAATCAGAATAAAATAGAAAAAAATTGGGTTCTCTTTCAAAATAATAAAAATGAGAAAAAAATGGTTTATAATTGGTATCCAATAATTTTAGGACAAGTAGAGGATGATGAATTTGTTAAAGAAAATTTCATTGATAGTCCGTATTTTTTTCGACATCTACGCGGAAGCACGAATGGAGTAAATATTGGAGATGAAATTTGGTTTATATGTCATTCAGTAAGTTACGAAGATCGCCGTTATTATTATCATATTTTTGTGGTTCTCGACGCAAATACTTATAAATTAAAAAAATACACGCCATTTTTTACTTTTACAAAGGAAAAAGTGGAATACACGCTAGGATTTATTTACCAAGAAAATGAAGAATTCTTAATTGGTTATAGTGTATTAGATAGAATGACTGATTTTATGACTATTACGAAAAAATCGATTGATGATATGATGATTATGAATAATTAGATATTTTTTATAATATTTTTTATATTATTTCACATATTTTTGCATTTTTACATAAACCATAACTACGACGGTGCCATTGTGTAATTCCGTGTTCTCGTATTCCATCCATATGAATTTTTGTTCCGTAACCCATATTAGTATCAATACCATATTTAGTTTTTAGTTCTGGATATTTCTCACATAAATCCAAAATATAGCTATCACGGGCAGTTTTAGCTAAAATAGATGCTGCTGCGATTGCAGTATATTTATTATCACCGCCTTCTACTGTTTGATGTCGAATTTGTTGTAAGGTATCTGTTGTATCATTGAATATCATATGAGGAACAAAATCATTTCCGTCCACTAAAATGAAATATTCATCACAAATAAGAGAACCTATTTTTTCTGTGCATTTTTTAATACATTCGTGCATTGCTTTCAATACAGCCTGTCTTATATTGATTTTATCAATCTCTTCTGGTTCAATCCAATGAATATACCAAGCAATACTATTTTGTTTAATATATTCAGCGACTTCTGCGATTTTTTTTTTGGAATGAAATTTTTTACTATCTTTCATCTGAGAGTGATCAAAAGAATCATCTTTAGGTAAAATTACGGCGGCAACATATAACCTTCCAAACATAGGACCGCGTCCGGCTTCATCTGTTGCAATTTCATATTTGTTATTGATATCAAAAAATGGTAATAATAATTTTGATTTAGACATAATTCTACTAATTATATTTAAAGAATTATTTTTATACCGATATTTTCAAATATATTCAGTCATATATTTTCCTAATATAAAGTATAGATTCTAATATATATAATGTCAGCTTTAATTGAAATATTGACAAGTCCATTATTTATTTTTATAATATTATTACTTATTTTAGTATTATCAATTGTTTTTGGAAAAAATAAAATACTACAAGGATTTTCTGCAAAATCAGAAGGATTTGTTGATTTTAACGTAACTGCAAATATGGGAGATTCTGTAAATATTCCGCAATATTCTGCTTCTGTAAATGTTATTAAACTATACGACAATATGTATTTTGATAATAAAAATGGTAATTTGATTGAAATTGATGCTCCTGCTTTTGTTGAAACATCTGTCGCACAATCTTCAACACCATCTGTCGCACCATATGCCACACCATATGCTACACCTTCTAGTAGTAGTATTATTACTAATGTATCAGATCTATTGAGTTCTCCAACAGCAATAAATTATAAGAATGATTTACATAATCTTGAAAATGATTTTAAAAATACAATACAAACACCTGCTTCTCAAGCGATGATAAAAAATCTAAAAACAGATGTTCAGAATATAACAAGTTCTCCACAAGTAGCTATTATTATGGATGATGTTAAAAATATACAAGCTTCTCCACAAGTAACTAAACTTGTTGGTGATGTAAAAAATACACAGGCTTCTCCACAAGTAGTTAAGCTTATAGGTGATGTTCAATCGGATATTCAAAATATTCAAAATAGTCCATCTGGACAACAATTAGTAAATGATTTAATTACAACACAACAAGATTATGTGGCTCTTGTAAAAACACCCGAAAGTCAGCAAATCATACAAAATATACAAAATAATTCTCAGACAGTTCAAAAAATTAATGAGCCAATGACCGGTATGAATCCACATACCCCATTACCACATACCCCATTACCACATACCCCATTACCAGCACATACACCACTACCAGCACATACACCACTACCAGCACATACCCCATTACCACATACCCCATTACCAGTACATACACCACTACCAGCACATACACCACTACCAGCACATACCCCATTACCACATACCCCATTACCAGTACATACACCACTACCAGCACATACCCCATTACCAGCACATACACCACTACCAGCACATACACCACTACCAGCACATACACCACTACCAGCACATACACCTTCATTCACATCAACAAATAATTCCAATAAAATAACTAATATTTATGTAATTGATCGTAATTCTTTAGCACAAACATATGCTGGAAATACAACTAATATTTTACCTAATTATCCATCAGTTGTAAATGATAATAATTTTAATTTTACATATCTTACACGTAGTAAAAATACAGATTGTTATCAAATATTCTACTTTGCTTGGGGGACAACAACATTTATCCATATTTTCAATCAAACAAAATCGCAAAATATTTATTCATTCTTATTTGATAAAAATGGTATGATAAAAGAAAAAAGTTATTTTAATAACGGATCATTTCCAACATTACCAATATTAGATAATCCATCTCTTTCTTCAAATCCAAGTGATAATACTTTTGTTATTCTCCCACAATACGGCCCAGGTAATAAATTATATCAATTAAATAATTTAGTCGCATTTGACACAACTAATGGAAATCTAGTATTTGAATCACCTGAATCAACACAAGGAATAATTATTTATAATCGTAGCGGAAATCCAATTACTACAAGTAATCTTTCCAATATAGTGGATTCAGTAGATTTCATTTCTTGGACAAAAAGTATTGGACAATTTATGGTTGTATATATTGCAAATCAACAAAATACACTTGTATTTGTTTTGACCAATGATAGCACACAAGGTATGTTTAAAATTGTAAATGCCGTTGTCTTTACTCCATCTGGACCACAAAATATTTTCATCAACAAACCGATAAATGGAAATATGTCAGGAAATATGTATGGAACCGCTGGTATGCCAAATACTGGTTTGAATTCATCCGAATACTGGAAATGGTTCTGGTATTGGAATACAACAGCCAATAGTTCAGTTCAAAATCCAGGAACATTGAATATTGGCGGTAAAAATTTCTCAGAAGACTATCTTTTGAAAACACAAATAGTTCCTCCTGTTTGTCCGGGTTGTGCTTCTGGTTGTCCTACGTGCTCAAATACAAATAGTAATAATAATTCAACAATTCCTACACCTCCTTCTTATTATGCATCTTCACCTTCTCATTCACCTTCTTACAATGGTGGACCAGTTTCATCAGTTTTAAACAATACAGTAAATACAGCTGGTAATGTCCTCAATAATACAGTTGATGCAGCAGGTAATATTGTGACAACTACAGTAGGTGCAGCTGAAAATGTTGCAAATAATGCAATTAATACAATTGGTTCAATTGGAAAAGGTAATGCAACAAACGTTTCTAATATTTATACTACAAATGGTAATAATGGATTTAATTCTCTTCCTGTCCCTACAGGTTCAAACCAAAATGGAACCTATGCAGCTGGTAATTTGAACTCAGTATATCAATCTACTGCAAGTAATGCAAATACAAAAACACCTATTGATAACTATTCAGCATATGGTGCACTTCCATCTAAAGGAGGTAATTTTATTCCCATTACCAACGATTTCAGTGCATTTCGAAAATAAATAATGCGTAAAAAACAGGATAAAAATAAATAATAAACTTATAATATTATTATAATTTTATTTGATAACCAAGTATGAATAATGAAATTCCAAATCAAATAAATCAAATAAAAATAAATGAGGTTCTCGACCGCAATGGTATTTATGATGAAATAAAAAATATTTTGATATCATTTGATGATAATTGTTCCAATATCACATTCAAAAAAGGTATTTATATATATGGAAAACCAGGATGTGGAAAAACCTTTTTTATAATGAATTTATTAAAAGAATTAAATTATGATATTATAAAATATGATGCAGGTGATATACGAAATAAATCGCTCATTGATACAATAACAAGTAATAATATATCAAATCAAAATGTTCTCAATATGATGACAAAAAAAAAGAAGAAAATTGTTATTGTTATGGATGAAATAGAATCTATGAATAATGGAGATAAAGGAGGAATCACATCATTGATAAAATTAATTCGTCAAAAAAAAACGAAAAAACAGAAATTAGAGAACCAAACACTAAATCCAATTATTTGTATTGGTAATTATTATGTCGATAAAAAAATAAAGGAATTAATGAAAGTATGTAATACATTTGAATTGAAACCTCCAAATATAAAACAATCAGAAAAAATAATTGAGTATACTTTTTCAAAAATAGAGAACCCAATAAAATCAAAAATTGCCAGTTTTATTCAAGGAGATATGCGAAAATTATCTTTCATAAATAATATTTATCAGAAGAAACCAGAATCTTTGACAATGGAGACAATGGATTCTATTTTTCACGTAAAATCTTTCAATAAAGATTCTAAAAAAATCACACAATTATTGATATCATCTCCTAAGAAAATAGAAGAACATAATCAATTTATGAATGAAACAGATCGCACAATTGTTGCACTTCTTTGGCACGAAAATATTGTAGATATGTTAGGAACATTTGATAAGAAAATCGCATTTCCTTTTTATTTGAGGATCCTTGAAAATATATGTTTTGCCGATTATATTGATCGAATCACTTTTCAAAATCAAATATGGATTTTCAATGAAATGAGCTCCTTAATAAAGACATTTTATAATAATAAATTATACCACGATTTGATAAAGTGTAATAAAGAAAATATTTCTGAAATAAGATTTACAAAAGTTCTTACAAAATATTCGACTGAATATAATAATATTCTTTTTGTATATAATTTATGCACTGAATTAAATATGGATAGAAAAGATTTGATTTCTTTTTTCCAGGAGTTGAGATTATTTTATAAATTCGATTTTTCCAATAATACTGATAAATTGAATGAAATAGAGAAAATTTTTGAGAGTTATAATATCAATAAATTGGACATAAGACGAATATATAGATATTTAGATAAAAATGTGAAAAAAGATTTAATGAATCAAGTTGAAGATGAAATTGAGGAAGAATATAGCGATTAATAGTTTATTCATTCATTGCAATTGTAATATTTACTTCTGGTTCTAATTTTGAATATATCTTTTCTACACGTGTTTCTACACGTGTTTCTACGCGTGTTTCCATTTGTTTATATTTTGAAACTTCCATTTTTAGCAGTGCAATTTCACTCATTTTATTGCCTAATTCTTTATTCAAATTTTTAATAATATTTTCCAATTGACTTATTTTTTCGTGACAATTAGAAAGTATCATATTTTGTTCCTGGAATATTTTCACAATATTTTCATTATTCAAAGGAATAGGTTCTTGACCTGGTCTCTGCATCATCAAAACCGGTTGTTGTTGTTGCTGTTGCTGTTGCTGTAATTGTTGTTGCATCAAACGAGCACGCTCAGCTTCTATTTCTTTGATTTGTTTCAAAACTTCGGGTTTCATTTTAGGTTCTCCTGGTTCATATTTTTTCAATAATTCATCAATATCTTTCATAAAAAATTGTTTTACATTTTTCTCAGATTCATTTCGTATAAACATATCTACTGTTTTAGGAGATTCACGAAAATAATCTGGATGAGGATTTTCTAATAATTTTCGTTTATCAAATGTATTATGCTCGTGTGAAAATACCAAGATTGTTTTCAAAGGATCTAGTTGAACAAATGGAATAGTATAATTTTTTAAGAATGCTTTTTCTTCAGCTAATGCAGCATTATCTTCGTATTTTGTTTTTTCTAATAATTCCTTACGAAATGCAAATGTTCCTGCAGTAGCGTGTGTAGGTCCATATGGACCACATTGATACATTTTTTGAATATGTTTAAAATATACATACATTTCACTGGATCCTGCACAAAGAGCCTCTTTTTGTTCAGTAAGTCGTTCAACTGCGTGAGAAATACGCTCTGGTGGATAATAATCATCATCATCCATATAAACAATTATATTTCCATTACATTTTTTATGCATAAAATTTCTTTTTTCTCCAAGATTCATTTTCTTATCAATCGCAAAATATTTGATTTGAGGAATTTCTGATTTATCGATAAGATCTCGTATTTTATCTGTTCCATCATCCACTATAATCCATTCAATACGACTTTTTGGATAATTCTGATTCCGAAAACATTCAAACATAATAGGAATAAAGGGTCGTCGATTGAATGTAGGTGTGCATACACTTACAAAAGGCATTTTTTGAGTAGCCGATTTTTTTTTACCCATTTTTTGATTAAAACCAATTATATAGAGATTTTCATATAATCTTTATATAATATTCATATTTAACTATTTATCATTTTTCCATTTCTATCCTTTTTCTGTTAAAACATAGAGTCTTGTTTTATAATATTTATAAGCACTCGTTAATATTATCAAAATTGAAAATAAAATGGCCGTGCTTATTTTTAGAGTATATGATTTCACCACAAACAATGATTGAAAAAACCAAAATATAAAATAAAATATACATAATAATGAAAATTTATCTCTAGAAAAGAATTCAGAAAAAAATTCTCCAATTTTACACCATAAATCGGTGGAAACACATTTTGGCGTTTCTTCTTTTGTCACTTTTCCGCCATATTGAAGAAATTTATCAATTGCAATAACAACTGTCATTACTACATATGGAGTAACACCAACATAATACATTATGGCAAAAAAAGAATAAAATACTATATAAATCAATACACTATATGCAGCTAGATTTAATGAAGGATCCAACAAATTCAATGTTAATCTCAGAGCATAACAAAATATAATAATCAACACTATCAAAATAATATTGAAAGGAAATGGTACTTCAATAATTGGAGGCATACCTTGTTGTAATATATCGGAATTCATTCCTTTTGGAATTGCACCACCAACCATTTTTTCACGAATTTTTTCATTTATTCCTTCTTGTAATAAATCTGCTGCATCATCTAAATCAACACCAAAAATTTTATTTGAAGAAAATTTTACTACATAAACAAGCCAATGAAATACAATAATTAAAATAGAGTATGTTTTTATGCTATTGAAAATACTACTACTATATTTTTTTGCTTTATCGCAGTCAACTTTTGATTGAAAATTTACATTTTTTCGGTTTGATGGATCATCTAAATCATCATCGCATAAATCATACCTTCCATCTAATCCTTTTGGTGTTTCTCCAGTAAGATTTATATTTTCCGGTTCAGAGATTTCACAAAATCCACTCTCAAAATTCATAAAAAGTATAAATAAAACATAAAATAAGAACAAATGTAAATAGCCAGAGACAAATTTATTTATCAAATTCTTCACTGGTGCTAAAATAAAATAATCAAGGTCAATTAAAGGTCTAAATGGAAATTCAAATACATATAAAAGTAGGGGTTTTACAAGGAATTTTTCTACATTTAGTGCAGGTAAAAACCAATCTTTATAATAGTATAATTCTGGAATAATTTTTACTTGTGTATTTACTTTCGATGAATAAAAGAGCACAAAAAACCAATTATATGTTACATATAAACATAATGGTAAAGAAAAAAATGTAAATATTCGTTTGGCTATAAATGCAATATCACTTTTTTTATTTTCTTGGTCGGCTGCAGAAAGATTATTATCATAATCACCAAATAATTTTACATAATTTTCTGCTAAATACAACATTTGTTCTTGTAAATATCCATTTAATCCTGGATTTGAACAATGTTTTTTGGATGAAGGAGGTGAAGCTGTTAGATTTGAAAATAGTGATTTTGTATTTTTAAAAAAATTAGTTGTTGATTCCATTGAACCAATCATTGGTTCTCTTTCTAAATTTGATGAAAGAGATTCGGTTTCGGATACTAAATAATTTTTTTTTGAATTCCATTTTGTTGGTTCTTCATTTTCATTATTTATCTGTTCTTTTTTTATTTCATTATTTAATAGAGGTTCAAGTTTATCTATATTTTCTTCAAAATTTTCTTTCAATATACCCATATTATATTATCGTTATATATAATATAATAAATAATTTGTAGAGAGATTTATCGTAGTAATGAACCGTAGGTTCCCTACTTAACGAGCATATAACATTGCTGCATTTCCATTGATAAAAGATAATACATTATATCTCTCTTCAAATAAAGTCAAATTAAAATTATATTCGTATAATCTCCAACTTGATTTTTGAATACCAATCGCATTTCCATTTGCATCACAAATCAAATTAAAAGTAGAATATGCCGGATTAATAGTTGGAACAAATGTGCTTACTTCCAATTGTATATCTTTGAATCGACTCATATTGATTGCCCCAGAAGGTTGATATTCAAAAGGACTTGTATTCAAACAAAAATTATAACAATATAGTCCATCACTAGCAAATGCCTTGGTTCTCGTATATTTTTCCACATAATTGAATACACCACTTTCTAAAACATTTTCACGATAATCTCCATTCAATAAAATACCCATTGTTTGTAAAATCTCTCTGACATTATCTGAATTAAAATTGCCTGTAATAAAAAGACCAGTATTAAAATCATCCGGATTCAAAAGAGGACCTATTCCATTCAAATAAGGAATCATATTATTTTCATCATATTGTGGTGCTAAAATAATATTTCCCGGTAAATTTTTATACGGCCAATTTGTATAATTACTCCATTCATTTCTCATATTCACATCATTTCTCTGTAAATACCACATCCAACTTGATACCATACCGGTTGATGTCAAATCTAATTTGGATGTTCCAGTAATATTCAAAAAATTATAAACATATACATCTTTTACTAAATATACTTGATCTTCCTTGGCAAATAATTTGGCCTCATCTTTTGATAAAAAACAATAAGTGCATAGTAAATGAACATCTGCATTCCAATTTGAAACTGTATTTTCATAAGATTGAGGACTGATATCTACGGATGGAGGTGTCTGTAAATATCGATATAATTGGAATTGCTGTTGATTGAAATCTGGCTGTATATATGGATTATTATTCGCAAAATCAAAAATATCTCTTACTCTGAATAATTCCTGAATTGGTCTCAATGTAACCTCAATATATAATTCATTATATTGCAGAGATATCAATGGAAATGCACATCGACTATCAAGTGTAAACCACGTGTTAATAGGTATGTATAAATTTCGACCCCTTATTGAAGGTTCTGATCCAGCAGCATTTGACGTATAATAACTAGATGGATAAGTGTTTACACGACCAAAAGCATTTGCCGGATCATTTAATTCTACAGTATTTCCGGTCATTTCATCAAATAATTTCTTTTTTTCTGAATCGAAATCGCGATTTACCATTGCAGCTAAGTAATCACCGGTATATGTTGCAATTGTTTGAGAACCACAAGTAATTAATATATTACTAATGATATTTGTCCCAATATTATCAATCCATTTAAAATCATATGGCGACCATTTATTATTATTATTTGATGGATCTGGTTGCCATATAGGACTATAAATATCCGGTAATGTTAAAACTAGATATGTATCCATTAATAATTCTGCATTTCTTGGAATACGAAATGTAAATGTAGAGGGGGTAGTTAATCGTAGGTCTCTTTGTCCATCAAAATCAACTCTAAATTTCTGGAGACCAAAATTCGTATATTTAGAATAAACAACTTTGAAAAAAGTTTTACTAGGATTTCCAGTTAATATTACATTATTGTTTCCAACAGAAATTATATTTAGTAATCCTCCTGCCATTATATTATATTTATACTATATTTATATTATAGTATATTTTATTTATTATATTTCTTTATAGATAGATAATATATTAATATGGATATTTTATATATTGGAATCATACTTTTTATTATATGTATTATAATTTACCTTTCTTTTTTATATTTTTATTCTAATAAACACGACGATTCTGATTTAGAAACCAAAATGTCAGGGTCAATCAATAATATTTTACCAAATAGATCACATATGAAATTATCTCAATATTGTATTAAATCATCATACAATACGGCATATGATGGCTCCAAAGTATCGACAACGATGATTACAAATATTATTAATTCTGGATGCCGTTTTCTAGATTTGGAAATTTTTTCAATTGATGGCGTGCCTTCAGTAGGATATTCGATTGATCCAACTTTTACAAATTTAAATAGTAAAAACAGTATTCCTCTTACTGATGCGTTTACAACAATAGTATCCAATGCATTTTCATCAATGTATTGCGGAAATCCAAAAGATCCACTTTTTATTCAATTAAGAATCAAATCTAATGATAAAAATAATATTTATAAATCGGTTGCATCCAGTATTGATGCTGTTTTTGGAAATAGCGGTAAATTACACGTCGATTCTAAAAATAATCCCATTCCTGTAAATGCCAATACTATTTTGGCAGACTTGAAAGGACACGTTATTTTTATTATTGATAAATCGATAAATCCAGATTATGCAAGTTATACAAACTGTTATAATACAAATTGTTATGATTTAACCAAATATATCAATATGGAATCTGGAGGTAATACATTTCGCTTGATGACATATGGTTCTGTATTAAATCAACAGATGAATCCACCTGTTATTATGGACGATTTTGTAACAACGAATGCAACGAATTTGAGTTTAGCAGTTCCAGATCCTGTTTTGAATGTAAAAAATCCACTTGTATTTGACTTTATTGTAAATTATGGAATACAAAATATTGCCTATCAATTTTGGAATAAAGATAAAAATTTAGTAATATATGAATCGGTTTTTAATGAATATAAGACATCCTTTGTTCCATTTGCCTATGCAATAAAATATTTCAAAGATTTACAACAAAATTTGAATACTGGATTACCTGTGAATGGTGTAAATAGCTAAATATAGGCTATAAATATATATATTTCTATATAATATATATATTCAATGAGTTCAACAATAAGAAAAAAAAGTTATGTTAAAAATAATAGAAAATATCGTAAATATAATACTGATTTATGTGATGAAAAGTTGACTTTTCAAGAATGTGAATTGGCAATTTTACGACACGCAGTAGACGAAACAGAAAAAATACAAGGAGTGAAAAAAGCCCAAAGTGAAGATGTAAAAAAAATAATCAAAATTGTCGAGGATTTTATTTTAAGAAAAAAGTTGATTTGTTATGGAGGAACAGCAATTAATAATATTCTACCAAAATATGCACAATTTTATAATAAAGATATTGAAATCCCAGATTATGATTTTTTCTCACCTGATGCTTTGGCTGATGCCAAGGAACTTGCCGATATTTATTATAGCACTGGTTATTCTGATGTAGAAGCCAAATCCGGTGTTCACCCAGGAACCTATAAAGTATTTGTAAATTTTATTCCCGTAGCGGATATTACGTTTCTAGAAAAATCATTATTCAATGCAATTGGAGGCGAATCAATTTCTGTTGCTGGTATTCGATATGCCCCGCCTAATTATTTAAGAATGAGTATGTATTTAGAATTATCTAGACCACAAGGAGATGTTTCTCGATGGGAAAAGGTATTAAAACGTCTTACTCTATTGAACAAATATTATCCATTAGCAAAAATAAACTGTGAAACTGTTGATTTTCAACGTGAATTAGAAAGTAATCAAGAAGATTCTGAAAAAATATATTTTACTGTTCGTGATAGTTTTATAGAACAAGGAGTTGTCTTTTTTGGTGGATACGCAAGTAGTCTTTATTCAAAATATATGCCTGAGAACCAAAGAAAATTAATAAAAAAAATTCCTGATTTTGATGTATTATCAGAAGAACCAGAACGAACTGCATTAATTGTATTAGAAAAATTAGAAGATATTGGAATCAAAAACGTAAAACAAATTATACATCCTGCGGTTGGCGAAATTATTCCAGAACGTATTGAAATTCTTGTAGGAAAAGAAACAATTGCATATATTTATCGACCTATTGCTTGTCATAATTATAATACTATTGAAATGAATGATAAAGAAATTAATGTGGCGACGATTGATACAATGTTGAGTTTTTATTTGGCTTTTATTTATTCATATAAATATTCTTATTTCAAAGAACGTATTTTATGTATGGCGAAATTCTTATTTGAAGTAGAAGAAAAAAACAGATTGGAACAAAAAGGCCTACTCAAACGATTCAGTCTAAAATGTTATGGACAACAGCCGACATTAGAAGATATTCGTGCAGAAAAAGCGGAGAAATTCAAAGAATTAAAACGTGGGACACCTGAATATGAAATGTGGTTTTTGAAATATTCGCCTAAAGATAGCTTATCATCAAAAAATAACTCGTCAAAAGATGACAAAAAAGAGAAACCTTTACAAGAAGGTTCTCCTCTTTCTCCTAAAAAAATGAAAACTATTTCCAAAAGGCAAACGAAAAAAAGAAGAAACAAGACACATAAGATACCGGTTATTTTTGATTTCTAGATTTTAGGGTGTATTTTTCTATATCTATAATTCACTAATAAAATGAGTTGTTTTTATAATGAAATAAAATACTGCACCAAATAACAAACTCTTGAAAAGGAATCCATATAGATTTGGATTTCCATCTTCGCTAAATATTCCTAAAAAGGAGAACCTTTTATAAATCATTGTATTTATAATAGGTAATTGAAACAACAAATATAAAATAGCAACCAATAATGGAATCTGGAATTCTTCAAACAAATCATCAATCATACGTTTTCTATATTTTTTCGAATTATGTTCTCGTAAATCTTTTTCCGTAGTGTTCTCATAATCTTTCACAAAATCAACTGTGAGTTTTGGTTTAGGAATATAATTTGGTTGAATATTCTCGTCATAAGCATAAGATGAAGTATCCATTGGTATATCACGTGAAGGTAATTGGAATTGGGGTGCTTCAGGAATAATTTTCTGCGATTTTGTAGGCTCTTTTGCAATAGGGAGAGGTGGCGGAGCTTGTGGATGTATTGAATTACCATATGGATTTGGATGAACATTCATAGGTTTATAACCTGTGGCATCTTGATTTCCAAACCCAGTATCCATTTGAACAGTAATGTTTTCAGGTAAATCGGCTATTCTTGTTGTAGCAATACTTTCAGACATTTGAAAAACTATACAATATATTTGTTCTAAAGATATTGTATTTATACGAATTATGTTGAGAACCTTGAAAAATAGGTGTAAATAAATTTATCCAAAAATACCCTTTGGTTCTGGATTTTGCAATTCCGGTGTTGCGATAGATATTTCTAAAACTCGTTTGGAAGCATTACACGTAACAGGATTGGAAGTATAACTATAACATTTATTATCGTGTTTGTAAATTTTGCCTTCTAATTGACTAATAACAGGTCCATTAAATGTCATACAACTTTTATCATTACATACTTTTTTGAATACTGTTGCTAGACCCAATCCCAATAAAATAGAAATTATAATTCGACCTAAATCTGTGTTCAATATTCGTTTGAAATTCATTCTATAGTATTATAAATTATAAAAATATTACAGAATTTTTGTAGGGTAGGGAACCTACGGTAAGTTCGCCAAAGGCGAACGACCGTCGGAGACTTCGTACCCTTTCACCTCTTCGTACCCTTTCCCCTCTTCGTAACCTTTCCCCTCTTCGTCCCCTTTCCCCTCTTCGTAACCTTTCCCCTCTTCGTCCCCTTTCCCCTCTTCGTAACCTTTCCCCTCTCCCTTATTTACTGACTCCACTAAAAAATGGTTATATGAAAATACAACTTGGTTCCCTACCCTACACTTGAGCCGGTATTTTTGATATTTCTTTTTCATTTTTTGGGCAAGTCACTTCTTTCTGTTTCATTTCAAAACAATTACCTGTCTTATCTTTATATTGTAATGTATCAATATTTTCCGGAGTCGGATAAACATACATAATACGATTTTCATTTGTAGTAAAATATACTGCTATTAAACCGAAAAACAAACTAATAAAAAATACAGGTGCATTTACGTATTTCAAAATATTAAACTGGAACTTCATATATATATTGATATTTTTTATTTTTTAGCTTTATTTTTTTTCTTTTTATTTGTTGTTTGAATGGGAGTTTCCTTCGAATCAACGACTTCATTTTTCAAATCAAATTTCTTCATTATTTCGTCAATATCTTCTTCTTCTTCTTCAGGTTCTCCGCTTTCTTTCAAAATTTGAGGTTTGAACGATTTTTCCTGTTTATCATCTCCGACTTTGAATACATAATTATTTGGACTTTGAGTTGCTTCTATTTTCACATTAGGGTCAATTTTGAATTGTTGTTGTTGCTTTTTCAATTCCAGATTTCTGCGTAATTTATCTTTCATTGACATTTGTTTTTCTAAACGATTAAGCGCATTCATATCAATTTTCGCATTTTTTCCCATTCCACCCATATTTTTTGTTAGATTCTTGAGAATATCACTAAATTGATCTCCACCTCCCGCTCCTCCTCCACCCATATTTTTCATTTGAGCAATGAGTTCTGTGGCTTCACGCATCATTTCTTCTTGTGATATTTCTCCACTCTGCATTTTTGAATTCAATTTTGCACCAATAGTTTTTACTAATTCCATAATTTTTTTAGGATTTTTCATAATATGTTTGAGAACATCTTGGGTTGTTTTTATTTCAACGCCCTCTTTTCTAAACATATCATTCAAATCACCGGATATTTCTTCTGCTAATTCTTTTGCTAATCTACCAATTTTTCCATCAAATAAATTTTTGAGATGTTCGTGAATATTATTTGCATCTGGCATCTTTCCATTAAAAGGCATTTTAGCTGAATCACTATTTCCTCCCGTTTTCTCATTTTCATTCATTGGGTTCTCTTCTTGAGGAATATTTAATTTACTAAATAAATTTTCAAATATTCCTTGTATTTTTTCCATATCTGGAGCTTGTCCCTCTTCATCAAACATCGTTTTGAATTCTTCTTTCAAGTTATTTATATCAGGTGCCTTTTCACCAAACATTGTTTTGAATTGTTCGTGGATTTTTTCCATATCAGGTGGAGAACCTTCACCAAACATATTACTAAATTGTTCTTTTAATTTCTCGGCATCAAATTCTGGAGATCCATCTTTCTTACCTTCTCCTTTTTCTTGTGAAAGATTACTAAAAAATTCAGTAATATCTTTCATTGTTTGACCTAATTTTTCTTGTAATTCACCTTCATCGATACCTTCAAATAAATTCATTGTTTCGCCGAATTTCGATTTATCTTTTACTGAATTCATAATAGTAAGTAAAATAAGCTGTAAATATTTCCAGATGGCTTTTTTTGTTGTCTCTGTAACATCTTGGCAATTATAGAAAATTTTGAAATCAATATTTGGTAGGAAACAAGTATTTATTGTGCTTTCTGGTTTGAAAATTTCTTCATTTTGATAAAGAATATCAAAAAAACGTTCTGGAAAAACCGTGAGAAAATATTCGAATAGGGCACGCGTTTCTGTAGTAATAGATTCTATTGTAGAATATTTTGCTAATTGTTCCTTATACTCAGGAAATGTATTGGATAAATCATTGGTAAAATCACAGAGGATTGTCTTGAAATTTTCGGGAATATCAATAAATGGTTTTTTTACCGGTTTCTTATTTGATTTTTTCGTCATTATGAAATATTATATATATTTTTTTTTGTTTTTATACTTGTTTTTCGACAATTAGTTTTTTTACACCTTTTTTTATTAAATTGATATAGCTTTAGACCTTTTAATTGCCAATTTATCAGTTGCAAAGTAACAGTTACCTAATAACATTCAAAGATGCCGACCACAAGGGTCAGCATTTGAATTGTGTAAAGGTGTAAAATTGAAATACAATTTTTATAAATATATTCTAATTATTTTTCAATTAACAAGCAACTATTAAAACCTAATTCAAAATGTCAGCTATCAAATTCTTTATTCCCAGAATCGCCAATGACGTATCCAAAGATACGATCAAGCGTACCTTTCAAAAATTATTGATTGGTAATATTTCCGACATTGATATTCATCGAAAAAAAAACAAAAAAGGAGAATATTTGTTTGCATTTATAGAATTAATTCTATATAATACTTCCTGTGCAAATGCTATTCGGCGCCAATTAGAAGAGAAAGGATATACCAAGATAATCTACGATGAACCAGAATTTTGGGAGATTAAATCATATGTTCCAGTTGAAGAACGCATCGGAAAAAAGAAAAACAAGATTCACGATATTTGCCAAGAACTAATGAAGCCGCCGCCAGTTATTCCTTTCTCAATGATTCCTTTCTATTATTGGGATTTGCCCTCTGTGAAAAATTGCATTATTACAGAATCGGTCTTTGATATAGAAGACGGCGAAATATTAGAAAATGAATTTGATGAATTGGAAAAGGATATATACACTGAATACACGAGTTGTTATTAGATTTTTAGTCTATCATATTGTTTTGTCATATCGTTTGCCTTAATATTTTATGTGTAAAATTAATTAAAACCCCCCCCCCTTTTTTTATGTTTGCATAAATGGTTTCATAAAAAACATATTTTTTATTTTTTTGCAAACCAAGATAATAAAATCGGGCATTGATTTCTTGCGTATTTAGGAAAATTGAAAAACGAAAAAAAATTCCTACAACCTTTTTATTTTTTACTTTTCTGACAAAGAAACTTTTCTGACAAAGAATATTTAGGAAAAAATAGGAGAACCAAAAAATTCCTACAACCTTTTTATTTTTTACTTTTCTGACAAAGAAACTTTTCTGACAAAGAATATTTAGGAAAAAATGGGAGAACCAAAAAATTCCTACAACCTTTTTATTTTTTACTTTTCTGATAAAGAAACTTTAGGAAAAAATAGGAGAACCAAAAAAATTCTTACAACCTTTTTATTTTTTACTTTTCCTACAAAGAAACTTTTCTGACAAAGAATCTTTAGGAAAAATTGAAATTCCTGTTCGTATTTTTTTTGAGAAAATGAAAATAGAAAAAATCTTGAAATACAAAATTTTTCAAGATTTTCCAACAAAGAAACTTTAGGAAAAATTGAAATTCCTGTTCGTATTTTTTTTGAGAAAATGAAAAAGTAAAAAATCTTGAAATACAAAATTTTTCAAGATTTTCCAACAAAGAAACTTTAGGAAAATTTGAAATTCCTGTTCGTATTTTTTTTTGAGAAAATGAAAATAGAAAAAATCTTGAAATACAAAATTTTTCAAGATTTCTGACAAAGAAACTTTTCCGACAAAGAAACTTTAGGAAAAATTGATGCCTTGCGTCTAGCACCTTATTTGCTGTAAAAAAATATATAATTATTATTATTACTAAATGCATTTATGCAGTTAAATAAAACATAAAACATAACAAATATATATTGTATTTTTCTAAATCATATCTGGGGTGCTTATGCCCTTTTTTCATTTCAATACATATTCATTTGTATAAAAATATAAATTATCATTCGAATTACTAGATAACATCCCCCAGTGGATTCGGTCTTGGTTTTGCTCGAGGATGGCAACAGCTCGATCATTTGGATTTTCAGAAAAATAAAACCAGTCAATTTTGTCCTGGTTTTGCTCTAATAGTGCGAGAGCTCGGTCATTTGAATTTCTGGATAGCTCTTCCCAATCAATTTCGTCTTGGTTTTGCTCTAATAGTGCGAGAGCTCGGTCATTTGTATTTGAAGATAACCATTCCCAATAAATTTCGTCTTGGTTTTGCTCCAGGATGGCAATAGCTCGATCATTTGTATTTGAAGATAAACTCTCCCAGTCAATTAGGTCTTGGTTTTGCTCAATAATGTCAAGAGCACGATCATTTGGATTTTCAGAAAAATAAAACCAAATAATTTTATCCTGGTTTTGCTCTAATAGTGCGAGAGCTCGGTCATTTGAATTTCCGGACAACATTGACCAGTCAATTTTATCCTGGTTTTGCTCTAATAGTGCGAGAGCTCGGTCATTTGTATTTTCAGATAACATTGACCAGTCAATTTTATCCTGGTTTTGCTCTAATAGTGCGAGAGCTCGGTCATTTGTATTTTCAGATAACCACTTCCAAACAATTTTATCTTGGTTTTGCTCTAATAAAGTGAGGGCACCATCACTTTCATTTCTAGATAACAAAGACCAGTTGATTTTATCTGTATTATCGGCAAGTAGCGGCATTTTTTACAGCGTAGAAAGGAGTATTATGGTAAATATATGTTCGATAACATTTGATAAAAATGTATTTCAATTTTTTTTTTGAAAGACAGACAGAGAGAACATAGCCAAATAAAAGCGTAAAAAAAGGATTGTTATTTAATTAAATTACATCATTTATATAAATATAACAATAAGTCAGACAAAGATTTATTTCAATACATATTCATTTGCATACGAATATAAATTATCATTCCAATTACAACTTAGCCGATCCCAATTTATTTTGTCTTGGTTTTGTTCGAGGATGGCAATAGCTCGATCATTTGTATTTGAAGATAGCCGTTCCCAACATTCTTTTTTGTCAAGGTTTTGTTCGATGATGTCAAGAGCTCGATCATTTCTATTAAAAGAAAAAGCTTCCCAGTAGATTCGATGTTGATTTTGCTCTAATAGTGCGAGAGCTCGATCATTTCTATTAAAAGACAATTGGTCCCAGTGGATTCGATGTTGGTTTTGTTCCAATAAAGTGAGGGCACCGTCATTTGAATTACCAGATAAAATTAACCAATTTATTCGGTTTTGGTTTTGCTCGAGGATGGCAAGAGCTCGGTCATTTGTATTAAAAGACAATTGGTCCCAATTTATTTTGTCTTGGTTTTGCTCGAGGATGGCAACAGCTCGATCACTTGTATTTTCGGATAAGTCACCCCAGTTTATTCGGTCTTGGTTTTGCTCGAGGATGGCAACAGCTCGATCATTTGTATTTTTGGATAAATATTCCCAGTTTATTCGGTCTTGGTTTTGCTCTAGGATGGCAACAGCCCGATCATTTGTATTTAAAGATAACAACTTCCAGTTTATTCGGTTTTGGTTTTGCTCGAGGATGGCAATAGCCCGATCATTTGGATTAAGAGATAAATATCCCAAGTGGATTCGGTCTTGGTTTTGCTCTAATAGTGCGAGAGCCCGATCATTTGAATTTCTGGATAGATCTTCCCAGTTAATTTTATCCTGGTTTTGCTCCAATAAAGTGAGGGTACCGTGACTTTCAATTCTAGATAACCACTTCCAGTTGATTTTATCTAGATTATCGGCAAGTAGCGGCATCTTTTAAACGTAGAAAGGAGTATTATGGTAAATATAAGAGTTTTCAAAACAATATATGTTCAGCAACATTCACTAAAAGTGTATTTCAATTTTATCCTTTTTTTGCTCAGAGAACATACTCGTATATGCAAAAAAAATTCTACAACCCTTCTAAATTCCATTTTTCCGAGAAAAAATATTTAGTAAAAACGACATTTCTTTTTTTACACCTTTGCACCTTTCAATCGCCGAATTATTGAATATAATAAAGGAGATTTATCGGTTGCAAAGTAACAGTTACCTAATAACAGTGTAAAAACCAAAATATATTACTAGTTGTAACTAACTGCATTTATGCTACCAAATAACCAGAAATTATTCTTTCTAAGTCTGATGGTAAATTGATTTTATCAAAAATATATTTCAATGCCAAATGATATTTTATTTTATTTTTGATAATACGTATTTTATCAATTTCATTCAATATTGTTTCTAAAAAACAAAGAGGATACCATTTTTTCTTTTCCATCAAAATTGAATCACAACAAGGACAAAATCCCTCATTACAATAAATCATATGCATAATTCGGCTACTTTTACACATTATAAATTCATCATATGGTTTTTTGTTTATCATTACAATTGGTGGTTTGAAAGGATAATCATTTGTAATGAAAAATTCAATCATTATTTTTGAATCTACGGTAATATGGATATGATTCTTTTCAAAATTATATTCTACGTTTACAGTCTTGAATTTTTGAATCAAATCATTTATTTCTTTATTGATTCTATATTTCATTTTGTCGTATATTTCCATTATCAAATTATATATTAATATAATTTGAAATAAAAAATAATATCAATTTTACATAAAAAAACAATTTGATTAAAATTTACAACAAATTAAATTAAAACAAAACAAAACAAAACAAAACAAAAGATAAAACAAAATTAAATATTATCACAAAAATTACGCGACATTTCAAGACGAATATGAGCAGGTGTAGGAATTGTAAAATCAGTGTTATCAATAACAGAATCATTTGCAAAAGGTATGTTGTTTGATAATGATCTTGATTCTAAATAATCCCTCTCCATAAGCCATTGGTCGAAAGTCTGGTCTTCTCTTGAGTCATACTTACCATTCTCTTCTGTTTTTTTATTTGTTTGTGGTGCTTCATATCCAACTGGTGGCGGTTCAGTAGGATGAACCCAAGTTCCATCTGGTAATGACCAGGTTTGTGTATATTGCCTTTCTAATTTCACCGGAGCGAGATAAGGCAACTTATCTGGAAAGTCTGTATCCTGTGGTGTTTCTTGTCTCATAATTCCAGACCCAAATGGTGGTAGTTCATATGGATGAACCCAAGTTCCATCTGGTAATGACCAGGTTTGCGTATATTGCCTTTCAATGCCAGGCTTTTTATTAGATAATATTTGAGAAGAAGCGTTTGAAGACATTCTGATTGATAAAATTTGTTGTTGAATAATTGATTGTGAAAAACATACCTTACTATCTTTTTATAAAAATGTAATTCAATTTTATACCTTTTATACCAATTCTCATTCAATGTGCCCCAAGAAGGGGCAGAAATGAATGAATTCGGTTACTTTGCAACCGATAAATTGGCAATTGAAAGGTGCAAAGGTGTATAAAAAAATAGTAAGAAACACTTTCATAAAATTGATTTTGAATTAATAAGCCAATAATAACAAATATATAAAAGCATACAATAATGTCAATCAAATCAATCAAATCAATGGAATCAATTCATAGTATTTCACTTAAACAATTGGATAAAGGTGAAGATTTAATTATCAAATACAAAGGGTTATGTCCCTATTTGGGTAAAGAATATATTGCTATTTTACTATTTGATGGTCATGGAGACATTTCTAAAATATTTCTAAATACTTTGGAAAATCTGCCACTTGAAAGTATAATCAAATACTCACACGAACCAACAAAAGAAATTCAAAGGCAATTAGAACATTCATATCTTCCTATTCGTGCTGGTGCAACTTGTTCAATTGTTAAAATATTTGATGATCATATTGATGTTGAAACCACGGGTGATTCAAAGGCTATCGTTGCAATAAACAACAATATAGTATATGTATCTCCTGAACATAATTATCATAATCCAGAAGAAAAAAAGAGATTGGAATATGAATCAAAAATATTCAGAAATAAAAAAAGCAATGGTATATTAGTTTTATCACCAACTACAATTACACAGGATCCAGATCCAATTTCTACTACAATTTATGATAAAAAAGGAAATAATATATGCTTATCTTTGACCCAATCAATTGGACATCATGGTATTACTGGAATTTGTCCAGATCGACGTAAAATCTACTTTTCGTCAAAAGACAAAGTAGATGTTGTTGTTGCATCTGATGGTGTTTGGGATATGATGAATCACGAATTTGAAGAAGATTTGGCTATGTTTTTATCATCAAATACAACATCTGAAGATATTATGAAAGAAGCAGAAAAAAGATGGAAACAAGCGTGGAAATACGATTATGAAGGCAGAATATATAATGATCAAAAAATACCAACTTATGATGATATTTCAGTAGGTATTTTTCATAAAATCTAAGTAAATAAATTCTTATAACAAAATGATCTCTTTTGTATGCATTGCTTTTCTACCAGACTAAAAAACTAAAAAATAAAAAATAAAAAAATAAAAAAAGGTTTAGTTATAGTTTACATTTTTTTACACAAATTCTCATTCAATGTTCCCCGAAAAGGGGGCAAGAAATGAATGGTTCAGGAATATTATAATCATCAACTATAGATACAGCATATGGTGATGAAGAATCATCGCTATCAATACGTTTATGATTATCAAATTTTTTATTTGGATACATTTCGTAATGAATTTCGAACCAATCCATAATTGTGGAAACAATCTCAATATTTTTTAGAAAATGAGATGGTAATTCTTCCTGCCAAGTATCGGTGAAAATAAACCGCACGTCTCGATAGACTTCAAAATGGTCGGGTTCAAGGTTTTGAAACCATTCAAATATAGATTTGTCTCCGTATTCTGGTTTTGAATTGGATTCATTCATATGTTCTTCGGTATCTTCAGTTGTTCCGCGTGAATTTTCATAATTATTTTTTTGACAATTGACGCAATAACCGGTTAAAACCCCATACTGAGTACAAAAATAAATGCAATTACAGCATTCGTATCCAGTTTCTTTTTTATTATCCATAGCCCAAGAAAGGGGGAATGATTCGGCATATGCACGACCATTGTAAATATAGCATTTTGACATTTTTCGCAAGATAGATTTCAAATCGTGTAATTCTTAAACAAACATATTATAATTATAAATTTGAAATATGTATTTCACTTTTATTCAATAATTTTTTTATTTTTTATGAAAAAATCAATTATTATTGGATCAATTGGTATTCTATTAATAGTTTTATTAACAATAATATCATCAATAGTAGCAAACCATTTTTTTTCTTTTTTATGTAAAAAAATATTGGTAAAATCGAAAAATGTAAAAAGCGTATTTTCATCATAAGGTAAAAATCCTTTAGATATTATTGCCAAATCATCATTATCGGAATGAATTTCTAGATTCAATATATCTACTGCATATTGAATACAACTATTAGAAAAATGAATATTCTCAGGTGAATATTCAAATTCATCATCATTTTTTCCATTTCCTTGTAATTCAGGACATTGATATGAAAATTGTGGTAAAGAAAATCCAGTATCTGATTTTTCCATCAAAAATTTTCCTGATACAAAAATACAAATATAAATAGTATATATTTTATGAGAACCATCATCAAACAAATCAAATAAACGATTCAATAATTGATTATCAAAAATATCAACATTATTAATATTATCAACATTATTAATATTATCAACATCATTATTACTAAATTCATCTTCTTCATTAACAAAAAAATGATCTTTTTTTACGGTTTCCGTATTCAATAATAATCTATTGTTTTTGTTTTGAAAAAATTTCTCTTTTATTTTCAAATAAGAACGATTCATATAACCATTACATACAAAGTTATTATTGAAAAATAAACATATTATTTAGAAAAATGATATAAAAACAAAATAAATAATACTATATCAGATAAATATTATTTATTTTTTTTGCATAATATTACTTCTATATCGAATCTAATCTACTAATAATGTATTCCGACGATGTCTTTGATCCAAATGAAGCAAATGATTATTATGATTATGATGAAATCTCACAACAAAGTGAGGTTTCAACTGTAAATACATATTCAAATAATATAAAGAAGGTAAGGATGGATCAATTAAAAATATTTGATAAATCTTTTCATAAAATCACTCGCCATAACGAAAAAAATAAAAAAGTAAAAATAGAATTTTATGAATCTTCGACTACACCTGGGTTCTTTATAAGAAATGCTGTTTCCGGTAATCGTTATGATTATAAGGTGGGTTCTTACGATGAAGATTTATTGTTTAAGGTTGCATTTGCTACTGGAGAAATTGGTCAAGATACAGCCATATTATTTTATACAACTCCTGAACAATATGAAAAACATATGATGGTTCAGGTATCTAATGATGTCAAGCAATCCTGGAAACAAAAACAAAACAAGAGAATACACGAATTATTGGAAGGAATGAAATTAAAGAATAAGAATACAGTTACAGTAGTTCATTGAATTTTATATTTCTTCATTCAATAATATATTTTTGACTGAATATGTTGGACTACCATTACAAAATGATATTAATTTATATCTTGGAATATAAACATATTTACCAGTAATCATTTTTTTTTCAATATTTTTTGAAATTTTTTTATATAATTCGCAATTTTGATTCAATACAAAATGTAATTTATTAGACCTTGTATGAAGTATCCATATAGGTTCTTCATTTATTCTATAAGACATTTCGAATATTATATTCAATAAATTACTTGGTATTTTATGACCTGCATTTTTTGTTTTATTCATTTCAAATAATACATATTACCTGTTTAAGTTCTTTTCCAAATACATTTTTCAGAATCATACTTCATATTTATCAATAAAAGATCTAAAAAAACATATAGATAGTTTATAACATAAAGATAAACCAATTATAAAAAATGAATATTTTATTTTTATTTTTATTCTTATTTGATATAACAGCAATAAAAAAAATCAGAATATATCAAAAAAAATTCAGTTTTACAAAAATAAAATTACAAAGTTTTGAAACATTTGAATTCAAAAAAAATCTGAATACAAGTGGTTGCGATGAAAGAATAAATAAAACAAAAAAAAGTAAAGAAATAGATATTAATAAATTAGAAAAATAAAAATA
>Ga0209189_1000058_pt1 | contig 99015 bp, 120 predicted proteins | sample C_130820_EF_Meta_FD_187308 | JGI IMG/M metagenome (GOLD analysis project Ga0209189, IMG submission 187308) | Freshwater microbial communities from Lake Croche, Canada to study carbon cycling - C_130820_EF_MetaG (SPAdes) (version 3) | ecosystem: Environmental > Aquatic > Freshwater > Lake... | reverse complement strand
CTATGCCGAGGGCGCGAATTCCGCGGTTGTCGCCGGATCTGGCAACACTGCGTCCGGCGCGAACTCGTGCGTGCTGGGCGGGTCGGGCAACTCGGCAGAGGGACAGGGGTCTGTGGTGCTCGGGGGCGAGGGGAACACGGCCTCGGGCGCCAACAGCGTGGCCATCGGCAAGGACGCGGTGGCGTCCCTGCAGGGTCAGATCGCGATATCCTCCGGCAAGTTCAACTCGCCCGGCGACTCCCAGACGAGCATCTACCAGCTGCGAGTGCGAACGATTTCTTCGGCGGCCTCTTCGATGGGGCTGGACGGCGTGGCCGACTCCCCCAACTACCTGATGGTTCCCCCGGGGACGGTCTGGTTCTTCGACGTCGCGGCGAGCGCCTACGACATAACCGGCGGGGTCGCCGCGACATGGAGCTTCAGGGGCGGCGTGAAGAGGGGGCTTTCGGGGGACATAGGTTTCGTGGCCGAACCGCTGCTGGAGGACTGGAAGGATTCGGGGTGGGCCGCGTCGGCCGACCTGACCGTCGAGGCCGGGTCCACTGCGCAGCCGAACGGGCTTTGCCTCGTCGCCACGGGAGCGGACGGAAGGGAAATATACTGGACAGCGACGGTCGCGACCACGGAGCTGACGCCGCAGCCGCCGCTGACCTCCGACATGTTCGTGGAGATCGCGTCCGCTGAACAGATCGCTTCGCTTTCGGTGTCGATAAGCGGGGGCGGCACGCTGTTCCCCGCCTTCGACCCCGACATACAAGACTACTGCGTCCGCTCCGCGGCCAACGGCACCGACTCGTACACCGTGACAATAAACGGCACGCCGGCGACGGGTTCGATCCTGGTGAACAGGGCCCTCCACCTGACCTACGGCTCCCAGCAGTACTTCGTCCGCGTCATCCCGACCGACCTGCCCATACCGACTCTCGTCACGAAGACGGCGGGCCACCGCCCCGGGTACTACCTCTACAACCCGAGCCAGGCCAACGGGGCCCAGTACTACATCGTGTTCGACGAGAACCTGGCGCCCGTGTGGTACGTCCACGACGACCGCTACAGCGGGTTCTCCCTGCACTGCACCGTGCCCAACTACCTGGTGCTCCACACCTGGGCGAATCCCACCCGGTACGCCGTGGAGCTGGGCCTGAACCAGATGACTGCCACGAACTACACGATGCAGAACGACTCGTCAAACTCGCATCCTATTTGGGAGTGCCACGAGTCGCACATGGTCGCGGGACCCGAAGGCCGCCGTGGCAACTTTATCTCGATGACGTACGCATACGGTTGCAGCGGCACGTACATGCCCAATAACGAACTGTATATTCAAGAACTGTCTGCCGACGGACAAAACATTGTGTGGGATTGGCACAGCGACGAGTACTTCAATATCGCCGCGTACGGGGATTATTTTCACGCTAATTCAATCGACGTGAACCCCGTGACGGGCGACCTGCTTATCAGCTGCCGCCACACGGGCGGCGGGTTCTGCATCGACTACCTGACGAAGCAGGTGAAGTGGATACTCCAGGGGTCGCCCTGCTGCGGCGGCGGGACATTCTCCAGCGTCGCGCGGGCCGGGGCGCTCTCCGGTACCAAGTTCCTCACGATAGTGGGCGACCCATACGACCCGCCCTCCGGGAACCACGACGCCCGCTGGCATTCCGACATCGATCCGCTCACGCCGGGCAACCAGATCGTGTCGTTCTTCGACGACAACACGAACGGCGGCTACGCCCGCGGGGTGGCGTACGAGATCGACCTCTACGCCGAACAGGCGATATTCCGGTCCCACGCCCACTCGGAGACCGGCTACTCTGGTTCCCAGGGGGGCTTCACGCTGGTGAAGGAGTCGGACGGGTCGTACAGCCACGTGCCGACCTACCACGACATCTCGCCGGTGCTGGTGGAGTACAACAACGGAAGCAACCTGAACCCCAACCAGAACGTGGTGTTCTCCGTGAACATGTTCAACTCCGGAAACTTCTACAGGATAGTAAAGGTGCGGCCAGAGTTCCTGGACATAGACTTCATGCGCACGACGGCGGGACGCCCGCTGACGCTTCCTTGAACTGGGAGCCGGGGTCAGGGTCGGGAATGAAATTTTCATTCAAACACGTATATAACTCACAACTACCGTCCAAAACAAAGGAATAAAAATGAGCGTACTCGACAAGCCGAGCGTGCCGGAGATAACACCGGCCATCAGGACCGCAGCACAGATCAAGCAGAACGCCAGGGTCACCTACCAGGCCATGATGAACGCGTTCGAGCAGAACACCAGGCTTTTCTGGAAGAACGCCCAGTCGAGCCCGTCCGACCTGTCGTCGGCCCTCGGGACGGACGCCGCCGAGGTTTTCGCCCTCCACGCCAAGCTCGCGGCGTTCCTGGAGGAGGTCAAGCCCGGGTGCACCGCCGAGGCGATGAAGCTCGTCGGATCGTTCACCTCCAACGCGGACGGCACGGTGACCGTGAACAAGGCGGTTCCGCAGGGCATGCCCCCGGTCTCCTGATCGGGCCTCCGCAAGGTAATTGCCAATGACACAAGAGACGCCCACCCCAACAAGGCGGGGGCTTTTTTATGCCTGCGGGGCATAGATAGGGCATGAGAAACTTCTACGAGATGATTCAGATAATCGAGGCGGAGCAGGACGAGGCCCCGCAGCAGCAGGACCAGGGCCTAGGCGACCAGGCCGGCGACCAAGCCCCTGCGGACGCCCCGCAGACCCCGAATTCGGGGGCGGAGCAGCAGGACGAAGGGCCGAAGCACTATATGTTCTTCTCGAACCTGAAGATGATCAAGGAGAAGGTGGAGGCCATGCTCGCCATGGACCCGTCCAAGGTCGACGCAATGATAGACGACGGCCACGACTGGGCCTCGGACCACATATCGACCAGCAGGGACGACATCGAGGAAGTCTACAACTGGCTGGCTGGCGAGATGGGCGACGAGGGCGTCGCCCCGCAGACCTCGGAGCCGCCCACCCAAGGGCAGTAGAGCAACATGGGATTCAGGGAGTGGCTCTACAACGAGGTGGACTGGGAGGGCGAGTTCTCCGACGTGCAGAAGGAGTGCCTCAACCCCGACCGTCTGGTCGCCTACCTGAACGCCGTCAGGGCCAACTACGGCAAGAAGACCAAGGACAGGGAGAAGTTCCCTGCGTCCATGCCTTACATACACTCGAGGTCCGACCTGTTCGCAGAGGGCGACCTTGACATCGAGGACTTCATCAAGAGGATCTCTGAGCCTCCGAAAAACGTCGTCAACAAGAACTCGAAGATAGAAAACACCGGAGGCCCCCACGAGTTCGTGTACAAGACGGGGGTGCCAGCGCTTCGCGGGATCATTTACGACAAGTCCTCGGGGAAGTTCTTCGTGATCAACACCTGTCCGGGGGCCGGGTCCTGCGCTCTCATCTGCTACGCCCGGCACGGACGCTACATACAGTACTCCGAATCCTACGACAGCATGACCAGGAGGCTGAACCTGCTCTTGAACGACCCCGACGAGTACGAGAGGCGGATGTACGAGGAGCTGAAGGCCAAGTGCGAGGAGCACGGGGCTCGAGCGGGATACAAGCCCAAGGTTCTGCTGCGCTGGAACGACTCGGGGGATTTCTTCGCGGCCAGGTACAAGCGCATGGCCGAGACGGTCATGGCGAGGCTGAAGAGAGAGGGCTACAAAGTCGACAGCTACGCCTACACCAAGGTGGCCGACGTGGCCAACGACGCGGAGTTCCAGACCACCTTCTCGAGCGGGTCGAACCCAAGGCAGGCGGCTCGGGTGAACATGGACTACCACAAGATGTCAGTCGTCGTGCCCAAGGACATGTTCAAGGACCTAGACCTTATGAAGATCTCCGACGAGCAGACCCTGAAGGACAGGATAGCCAAGAAGTTCTCGTTGCCCGCCGAGGACATCCTCACCTACGGAGAGATGATGTCGACCCCCAGGGCCAACTCTCCCAGATGGCACGTCATCGTGAACTCCGGGGACGGCGACGACGCGGCGTTCAGGGGCGACGTGAAGACGATCCTGCTGACGCAGCACTAGACCTGCCCCGCCCTCATGGAAGTAGCCTTGGAGTGGTCTCCGTCGCCCACGAGCTCGAACTCGACCCTCTGGTCTCTGCGGATCAGCGGCTCGCCGTGCTTGTCGTTAATTTCCATGCCGTCGGCGAGGTTCTTCCTGACCATCTCCCTGGCCTTTTCGTAGTGCTTGTGGTGAGCGAAGACCTCTATGTCCCGGCTTTCGTCGTCCACCCACCGCATCCATACAAGTCCGCCCTCGTAGGCCTGAGCCTCGGCGAATTCCTCCTCGTACTTCCTGATGTCCGAGTCTTCCGGCTCGGGATCGTACTTCCAGCCTTCCTCCTCTTCCTCCTTCTGCAGCCGCTCCTTCTTCCACCCTACGAAGTCGTCCAGGTAGTCCTCCTTGATCTTGGCCTTCTTCTGGTCTTCGGATAGGCCGTCGAACTCGCCCTCGTCGAATTCCCTGTCGTCCATGTAGTCGTCCCACTCGTAGTCGATGTCCCCTTCCACCTCCTCCCTGTCGTGGCCGTAGGTCTCTGACTTGCGTTCCTCCGCGTCGGCCATGGCGTCCTCGCTGGCCTTCTCGTGGGCGGAGTGCATGATCGACTCCCTGTCGACGAGGTCCTCCTCGAGGGCCATCAGGCCGACGTCGACCTCGTCGTAGTTGTTGATGTACTTGTGCGATATGTCGCTCCATGAGGAGTCCCTGCCGAGCATCAGGTACTTGAATTGGCCGAGGGCGATGACCTGCTTTTTCTTGAGGAGTAGCTCGTCGGCCTTCCTGTATTCCTCTTCCTGTCTTCTGTTGAATTCCCTGTTGGCCTTTTCGTGCTTGTCGTGGGCGTCAATTATTCGATCCTTGTCGTGAACCTCGATGTAGTCGGACAGTTCCTTGAGGTGCTTGAGTTCCATGGGTCTGATCGTCGGGCCGGACTTCAGCCATCGGTTCAGGGCATCCTCGTATCCGCTCTTGAACTTCTCGAAGTGCGATCTGGAGTTCTTGTGGAGGAAGTCCGAAAGGGAGAATATTTTTATGGCCTGGGTCATCCAGAGCCTGGGCTCTTCGATCATGTATTCGTACTCGTCGCCGTCGATCTCTCTGTAGATCGATATCGCGTCGTTGTAGTTCGGGGTGTTCGCGGCGTCCTCCAGCACCTCGTACATGCGTTGGTTGTTGCCCTGTATGGTGTCTAGGAAGAAGTAGAGGAAGGGGCTCTCCCCGTGGCTGTCGCGGACGTACGACTTCAGTTCGTCCATCGGAACCCTTTCGTTCGAAGGCTTCACATCCTTGTTCCACGAATGGCGGAAGTGTCCGAGGACGGCCTCCTTGGCCTTCGGGTGGTTCGCGAGCATCCTGTCGGCGAGGAACTTCATGTACGCCGCCGACTTGTCCGCCGCGCCTCGTACCTCATCCTTTTCCCTCCTGCCCTTCTCCGACCACACCCATTCCTCGCCCTTGTAGTTCCTGCCCCTGACGATGCGGTAGTAGTCCACGAGGTTGTTGTCGACGAGGGGTTTTATGGTGGCCTTCATAAGCCTCTCGACGGTTCTGATGTAGGAGTCCGCGTCGCCCGCGTTGATCCTTATGAAATAGGCCCACGATCCGCTGGCCCTGCTCACGCTTATGCCGGAGGTCAGCTTCCTGTCCGCGGCGGCCTTCTCCCCCATCTTCGGGGCCGTGGCCTTGCCCGTATCCTTCTCCCCCTTCATCGACCCGAGGAGGCTCTCGTCGTCCGCGCCGGCGCCCTTGAAGACGCCCATCCACGCGCTCTCTCCCTCCTTGTATGGGAGGGCCTTGTAGCCGGAGGAGTTGAGGGCAGAGGTCAGGGCCTGTATGAACGCCCTGTCGGCTCCGTTGTCGGCGAATATGGGCGTGTTCTTGATTATGCCCAGCACCGTGGCGTTGCCCGTGAAGACGTATCCCGGCCTGTCCTCGGAGAACGGCCATATCTCGAACGAGGAGTAGTGGTTGTCGGTGGCGTACGAGAACTCGACGACCTTGGAGGCCTCGTTGGACTTGCCGAGGGGAACCTCCTCCCGCCCCGTGTTGACTATTATGGACTCCTGGAGGAGGAGCCATTCCCTGAACCGCATGACCTATATATGGCCATGAAAACCTTCTTGGAATGGCTGGTGGAGAGCGACGCGGAACACGCCGCGGCCCTGCGTGACACTGGTTTCTGGGGGCGTGCGGGGGCGGGGGCGATCATTGTGGCGGCGGACACGGGCCGAATCCTGCTTCCGCACAGGTCCGCGAGCGTCGAACAGCCGGGCACATGGGGAGTGTGGGGAGGGGCGATCGACTCTGGGGAGGACCCGTCCTCTGCCGCGAGAAGGGAGGTGGCGGAGGAGGCCGGGGCTCCGGAAGTGCTCAAGATGGTTCCTCTTCACGTGTTCAGCAGGGGCGACTTCAAGTACCACAACTTCCTGGCCGTGGTGCAGTCCGAGTTTGAGCCAAGGCTAAACTGGGAGACGCAGGGCTACCGCTGGGTCGGGTACGGTGACTGGCCCTCACCCATGCATTTCGGGCTAAAGGCTCTCGTGGACAGAAGCGGCGAAGACATCAAGGGCGAGATAGCCAAGGTCGCGCCGCGTCACATGGCTTGAAGGACAGAGTAGGCGATGCAGAACAGGAAGTGGAACACGATCATGATTAGCACGGTCTTGGCCATGGAAGCCATTGGCTCGCCGTAGGACATTTTTTCTATCAATTCCTCAACTTTGGACCTGTCCATCTTTTCGGTGCTAACTAGGTAGTTGAGTTGGGTTTCGTTGCAGTCGCCCGTGCTGTACCTGCGAGCCAGCTCGATCTCCTTTTCCGTATACCGCATGTTTGCTGACCCTCCGAGATATATACAAATAGAGCCCCATTCAAAGGAGAAAAACAATGGCTACATACACGGTTCAATTGACCCCCACCCTGGTGAACCAGGTCTCGGAAGGCAACCTCGACACTACCGTCCGCGGAGGCCTTTCGTCCCAGAGGACCTTCAACGACACCATGGTCGTGAACGGATCGAACAGGAAGATGGTCGGCAGGCTGGCGGACGGCAAGACCTACGACAACACTACCTTTGATGTCGTGGTTCACGACGTTCCCGCTGGCAACCCGAACTTCGACGCGGGCATGCCGGTCGTGGAAGAGGACAATGTGACGACTGGTCATCCGACCGCGTCGAACGAAAGCGGAAGCACGATCTGATTATCTTTTAGGATGGCGGGCCGAGGTGGATATCCACCTCGGCCCGCCTTGTTTTGCGAGCCGAATTGACCCTCAAATTTATTTCCATTCTGCTTCGACTTCGCAGCCGATTGCGGGTAGATAGCGTCGGGGGCAAAACGCCATGCTTTGCAGAAGAAAAAACAAAAAACTTGAATTGTCCAAGGGCGAATTCCGCTCCTGTTCTGGATTCACATGCGGCGGATGGCGTTTCTTCTATTCGGACTGCAGCCCGAGAAAAACCAGTTGCGTAGGCAGGACGGGGGCGTGGCTGCCTGTTGTTTCCGTGTGCTCCCTTGATCTCTATAAGCCTTTGAAGGCCAAGCCCGCGGCCGTCACCCCCGATGGAGGTTCCTCCTCCAGCAGTTCCTCCTCTAGCAGTTCCTCCTCCAGCAGTTCCTCCTCCAGCAGTTCCTCCTTCGGCAGTTCCTCCTTCGGCAGCGGCAGCAGCAGCAGCAGTTCGATCGAAATATCGTATCTAATGACAGAGGACTTGAATTTCATAAACACGGAGTCGATGAAAAATATAATCGTCGAGCAAAGCCAAGGGGTCGGAGTTTTGGGCGACAACCCATCTTCATCCTCCGAGGCTCCTTATTCCGCGACGGAGTCGCATCGCCCGTCCAAGAAGGGGTCGATCTGGGGCATTGTGTCCGCCGCCTTGCGGTTCGGGAGGGCAAAAGCTTTAGACTGATGGAAAGACCCGACACTTTGATCATGTTCTCCGGCGGACTTGATTCTACCGGGGCGTTCTGGGAGTTAATGAAAGGCGACGATGAGCTCCATGTGCATCACTTGTATCTCGTCAACAGGGAGAACAGGGCGAGGGCCGAGGACAGGGCGGTTCGCGACATAGTTGGATACATGAAGGGGCTGAGGAACTTCTCCTTCACGGAGAGCTACCACGAGTACCCGTGTCACAACAACAGCTTTCTCTGGGACAGCGACCTTTTATCGTTTGTGGCCGGGGGCATGTGCATCAGCATGCCGAGCATAAGAAATGTCGCGATCGGGATGACCGCGTCGGACATGAGGAGAGGAATATCGGACAGGGTGGAAAGGGCCAAAAGAATATTCGAGGCGTTCGGGACAGGGGCGAAAAAGGTGTATCCGGTCGGAGACAAGACCAAGAAGCAGGTGTACAACATGCTGCCAGAAGACTTGAGGGCATTGAGTTGGAGTTGCAGGACTCCCGTCTATGACGGCGACGACATAAAGAAGTGCGGAAGTTGTATCGCATGCAGAGATGTGGCTAGGATCACCGGCTCCATACGACCATGACCACATCTTTCTGTGTGGGTATCACGAGGTCGGCGTCCACGAATTCCCTAGGGAAGAACTGCGCATACTTCATGCCCTCAAACTTTTTCAGGAATACCCGAAATATTACCTTTTCGGCAATATTCAACATCTTGTGCGCCAGCTCAACTCCGCAGAGGTTCAGTACACCGTCGCCCAAAACAACCGAAGCATTCTCTTCAAGTTCATTCCAGTCGCACTTTATGACTGGCCTTTCCTGGGGGATCGGGCTCAGATCAACCATGTAGTCGCACATGGGAATTAAGTTTTTCGTCATTCCCAAGAGGCAAATGGGACGATGTCCCCTCGAATGATGCCTGTACATGGCGACCTCGTGCTCGTTGGGAGCGAGCGGGGGAATAAGGTTCTGCCAGTGCTGCGTGTCATCAGTGAGACTTTCCATGCACTATATAAATGTATGGTTGGTGAAATAAATAGCAATCAAACTAATCAAAAAATCACTATATATTGCACGCATTTCGCAGGAGACTCCATGAAAACATACACCAGCAACCTTACCTCAATGCCATCTTGGCTCGCAGAATATGGTAATCAAACCGGGAAAACCTTGGACACTGACTTTGGTTTTGATTCTGATGGTATGTATTTTACTGGGGATGCTGGGGTTATGGTCACCGCATATAGCGTAAGAACCAATTTCAACATATCTGGGCATCAAGCCTGCGAGGTGATATTTACCGCTGACCACACTAATTTTTGCTCAGACCAGGGCATATGTTTTTACAATGATGGGCAATCACCAAACTGGAATTGGAATCCAGATCCTTCAAGAATAGCGTTTTCCATAAATTGTCCTGTCCCCAATATTTACGGCACAAACAAATTTGCAAATAATTATTGGGAGCATTACGGCTCATATTATTGTGGCGACGGCGAATGCCCGGAAGCTGGAACTCCTGTTCTTGGTCCCGGCATCTACACATTCAAGGTAACCTACAACCCCGCCGCCAGAACTGTTACCGCCGTCACTTATGAGGGGCCGGACACCTCCGGAGCCGTGGTTGACACCATCGTGTTGCATGAGAAATTGATGGATGGAGGCCCATACCGAATTGGATTTGATGCCGATAACGATGGCGTAGAGAACGAAGCCGGCACATCTTACTTCAAGAACCTCACGATAAATGTCTACGAAACAAATGGAATATCAGACGATGAAGAATTAAATAATCAACTCAACAAACTCAAAGAGGATCATTCGCAAATCACTGATCTTGTTGAAGGCGCACTTTTCTATTTTTCAGACGATGCTGACTTGGATGACGGCGAGGGAGATGGAGTAGATCCCAACTTTGGTCAATTGGGATTTGGTACTGCAATATGCATCCAAGATGACGGCAATATTGTGGTTGCTGGGTATTCAGGAACTAATGATAATTCAAAAAATCTCAGAAGAATAGATGTTTATGGCAAAGAAGATGAATCATTCACACCACCAGTTTTCAATGGTCCATTAAGTAGCGTTGTTCAGATGAGTGACGGAAGGTTGGTTGTGGGCGGTTTTTTTACTAGTTTTGAAAGATTTGATGGAGCATCCAACGGCACATCAATATCACAACCAAGCTGGGATCCCGACATCATATTAGACAATCAAGTCATTATTGGGGGAATGGTTTGCTTAAATCCGGATGGATCAATAAGCAAGAGAAATGGCGGAGATATTGGCTTTGAAGACAGAGCTATAAGTGTCATTGGCGTATCTATTTACACCATAAAATTACTGGACGACGACAGCGTTCTGGTAGGGGGGCATTTTACTCATTATGACGATGTGGAATCCCCTTATTTGGCAAAAATAGATAGCGATGGAGTTATAGATGAAGTTTTTGCCGCCAATATTTTTGGCTTGGGCAACCTCCCGGGAGGTGGCATAAGTTTGAGCGATTCTGTATCCGCAATTGCTGTTGATGATAGTGGGAAAATACTAATTGGGGGCGGATTTGATAAAAGCATCATCAGGCTTAATGGCGATGGATCACTGGACATTTCGTTCGATTCCGGGGACGGCTTCACCGGCCAGATGGTGAATGGGGTTTTTGCAATACTTCCATTATCAAGCGGAAAGATATTGGTTGGACATTCTGGCGCAGATTATGACGGGTCTAGTTGTAACCGTGGGTTGGTAAGATTGAACAGTGACGGATCTTTGGACAACACATACGCCCCAGACCTTTACGAGTCTGAGGGCTTTGGATTTGTAGTTGCCATTGCCCAACAAGAAAATGGAAAGTTGCTTGTAGGCGGAGCCTTTGATATTTTAGAGGGAGGCGGTCTAAACAAAATAGTCCGATTGAACACTGACGGTTCTTTGGACGAAAGCTTCAACAACGGTTTTGGATTCACTCCTGCCATTCGTAATTGGCCACCACAAACAAATGACATTAAGCTAGACTCGACTGGCAACATATATGTTGCAGGGAACTTCACTGACTACAACCATGCGGCAAGGTTCCAGTATGCTAAGCTAAATGCTAATGGTGCGTTGCAGCCATGGAGCGTTCTGCCTGCATTCAAGCAGATGGGAATAAATGATGGCATGAATGACATGTACGACGGAGCAAATTATCTAAATACAAACCTGACGCTTCCTTATCTTTACATTAAGTGCTATGGAGGCAATGATGTTGTCAGCGGCGGGGAAGGGCAGTGTAACAACAACCAGCTTTATAAGAGCATACCCTCCACTCACACTCAAGCGTGGGACGGGGACCCAGAGAACGATTTCTATGATCCAGAGTTGGACGAGTATAGATATCTCCCTGTGTGCGACAGCCACGTCATGGTCGGTGATGGATATTTTGGCGAAGGAAGCAACTACTTCACGGCCATGTTCCCCGGAATGTTCGTGCTTGCGGCAAACAACATCAACATCACACAGTTTTCAATAACTGGCGATATAGGATCGGACGGTGAAGGCGTTGATGCAGCTGATATCTATCCGATAAGTGCTGGGGGGTCGACTTACACCGCCTACTTCAAGACCAATTATAACGCTGGCGATCCCTCCATAAACCACATCATAATCGTCGATGGCGATGGGGATGGGATCGATCAGTTTTACGATCCGACCTCAAGGGGCGACGAGCACTGCATCACCGGGCTTGAGGGAAAGACAAAACTCTTCTTTCTCTGCTTGGGCAAGGCCGACGGGGTTGCGATGACTGCATCGGAGGCGCAGGCCATTGCAACCAAGTTCTTGGAGGTTTTGGAGGTTGTTGCAACTTGCGGAGCAGAGTCCGAACTCGATCTCAGCCCTGACCATCCAGAAAGACTGCCGAACTACAAGTTCTACGGCGAGGGCAATATGGACACCTCGGTCGTGGAGCAGGACGGCAAGAGAATATCGCTCCAGAGAAGTGGCTGGCTTGAGGTTACCGACGGCTGTGGGGGAAGAAGGATCGTCTACGCGAAGGACGGCCAGGCCTATTTGACTGCGCCCGAGGTTCCGAACATACCGCCGAACCCGACGGGACACTCCGGCGTGTCGGATTCGGGAAGTACGATCTAGGAGCTAATTTAGATCATGCTAAATCTACAAGAATACAAACAGTCTAAGGGAGCCAAAGGACTCGTTCAGAAGATGTTCGAGGCAAGGCAGGTGGCTCACAACTGCCATCTGAAGTCCAAGAGTTTCTCGGAACACAAGGCCCTCAACTCGTTCTACGACGGCCTGCTGGACCTCGTCGACGAGTTCGTGGAGACCTACCAGGGCCAGTACGGACTGCTCGGCGACGCGGAGTTCGAGGTGGGTTCGGTGGCGAATGCGGTGGAATACCTGGAGGACTGTGCCAAGCTGTTCGCGGTCGGCAGGGACTCGCTGAAGGACTCGCACCTCCAGAACATCATGGACGAGGTCATCGCCCTGACATACAGGACCGTCTACAAGCTCAAGTTCCTCAAATGAGAAGACCCCGCGGGGGTCGCCCGCGGGGTCTCTACTGATTCGTCTCGTTGGTGCGAACTACTGCTGGCAGCAGCTGCACGCGGGACGGGCCTTCGTCGTGACGATGGCGGTGGGCCTGCTCTTCTTGCAGCAGTCGCATTCGCACTTGCCCTTGCAGCAGTCCCGGCAGTCGCGGGCCTCCTGTCGTTCGGCCTGCTTGGAAAGCCTTCGGGCCTGCCACGGGCCGAGTCTCACCTCCTTGGCGGTCTCGCAGCAGGAGGCGGCGGGCGCCGATGAGGCCTGCTGTTGCGAATTGCTGGCGAGTACGCTGACGGTGCCGTCGGCTGGGGTGGGGGACTGGGTCTCTGCGAATGCCACGGCGGCAACGCTGGCGAGGGCGATCGCGATCAAACTTCTCATCTCTTCTCCTTCTTTGAGTGTGTGCCGAACCATTCGGCTACGGGCGTATCATAGCTGTGCCGGGCTGGTTTGCAAAGCTCCCCCTCGGAAATTTCAATTTGGGCGGTCTGGGGGTGGGGCGTTAAAAGTCAGAGGCTCGTTGGTTCGGTATTGTGTATTGGAGCCTGTTTGTGGCAGAGGGCGTCTTTATCTCTATGCACACTTCTCTGGTGGAGGGGTCGAACGCCGTTATGGACCAAGGAGAGGCTATCCGCTCGTAGAAGTTGCGGGTGGGGCTGCTGGAGGCGCCGTCCGCGGAGGGCGTCCCGGGCGAGGCCCATTCCTTGATCCACCTCTTCAGGCTTGACGCCTTGATCCCCAGTATTACGGCGGCCCTGTTTAGGTTCCCGCCGCTGTCGGCGACGACCTTCAGCACCCTGTCCCTTTTTTCTTCGGACAGGGTTTTGGAGTACACCGAGGGCTGTTCGAAGGCCTTGTAGCCCATGGTCGAGAGAAGCGACCCCTTGGTGATGCGTGCGGTACCCGAGCAGGCGTTTGAGTTCATGGCCTTATCTAGTTGATCCGTCGCGAAATGTGACGTTTTCCTTACTACGGTATGGCATGGCCTCGCTCATTCTTCAGGACAGCTACTGGTTCCTCGAGGGGGAAGGGGAGGAGGCGGTCATGCGGGCCATGTGTACCCTTTGCGCCAAGAAGGCCCTAAAGGGGTGGTTCTGGGAGGGTAGGCTCGGCTACGGGAACTACGACCTCTTCTGCAGCGTTTGCGGGAACGCGATCCATATAAGGGGGGGCGATGAGTCTGAAGCCGGTGGTAAAGGCGAGCAGCAGTAGGCACAAGGTCGCCGAGTGGATCGTCGACAAGTTCCCCGAGGGCTACCAGGGCATGGAGTACCTGGAGCCGTTCTTGGGCGACGGGAGCGTGCTCCTCGCCAAGGAGGAGTCCGTCGAGGAGGTGGCGTCGGACGCCGACCCGAGCCTCGTGAGCGTCTGGAGGGCGGTCCGAGACGAGCACTCGTCCTTCTCGTCAAGGGTCAAGAGGATCGACCACTCCAGGTCGGCCTTCGACCGCTACGCGAAGGCCTCGGGAGGGGACTACATGGACGAGGCCGTGAGGGAGTTCGTGCTGCGTCACATGAGCAAGAGCGCCCTCAAGAAGACCTACCTGCCGAGGGACGGCAAGGTGAAATGCAGGGACTGCTGGTGCGACCTGTTCGACCGGATACCCACCGTCAGCTCCAGGGTGAGGAAGGTCTTCTTCCTCAACAGGGACGCCATAGAGGTTCTTCGGGCGTTCAACCACGAGGGATGCCTGGTCTTCTGCGACCCTCCGGCGATGGACCCGGGCACCTCCGAGTTCCACGCGGAGTTCGGCGAACTGGTCCGCGACTTCAGGGGCAAAGTGGCGGTCTGCGCCAGAAACTCGGCCATGTACAGGCGTCTTTTCGCCCAGTGGAACAGGAGGAGCGTGCCGGGGGCGGGCAACGAGTCCCTCTGGGTCAATTTTTGAGGGGCGGGGATAGATACCGCATGCTCAGCTTCAGCGAATACAGGGATTCCACGGACGACAGGGACGAGGAAAAGGCCCTGGAAATAGTCAGGAAGGGGATGAACCTACAGAGGGGCAACGACTTCTGGGAGGACTTCCTGATGGTGTGCGGGGACAGCGAGGGGATGGCGGCCCTCCTGGGCGTCGGAAGGGACAAGATCACGGGTCTGTCCGGCCGCGTCGAAAGGCTGAAGGGCATGGTGTCCGACGGCGAATCCGTCGCAAAGAAAGACAAGATGATCAAGACGGGCGACAAGACATAATGAAAAGGGGTCGAAGCATGAAGTCGATAAAAGAATGGATGGCGGAGCGCGGCGTGCTAGGCGAGGACTTCGACAAGAACGCGTTCGCCAGGTACATGGACTCAAGCACCGTCAGGGTCAACCGCGATCTGGAGATGGAGCTCCGTCCGAAGATACGCAGGATCATGGACATGGAGAAGTTCCGCTCCCTCCCCAAGGACGAAATGCTCGACAGGATGAAGGCGGTCATATCGCAGACGGTCGCCGAGATGGGCGGCCAGACGATAAGCACTCGTTCGCTCGCGAAGGAGCTGGGGTCGGACGAAGAGGGTAGCAGAGTGGACGTCAGCAAGTTCGCTAGGATGATGGGTTCGGAGAGAATGGACATCGACTCGGATCTGCGCAGGGAACTAAAGCCCAAGATAGAACGCATAATGGACATGGAGCAGTACAAGTCAATGCCCAAGGAGGAGCTGGAGAAGGAGCTCGTCGCCGTTGTGGCCAAGATAGTGGCGGGAATATCCGGCTCGGCCATCAGCGCCGGGGAGATCGAGAAGCAGATCGAAGTGCCGGAGGATGAGACGATAGCCAAAGAGAACTTTTCTGTCCCGTCCTTCCTGAGGTGGGCGGAAGAAAACGAGGCGGATCAGTCTGGCGTCTCGGAGCCTCAGCACAAGCAAGGCGAGAAGGACATGGATTTGAAGTCCGTCGTCGAGAAGAAAATGATGGAGATCGCCGAGGAGCTCGAGCAGGACGGCAAGGGGTCGAGGCAAGATGTTCTTGCGGCAATGAAGGCCGTCATCGACTCGGCCAGCAAAGAACAGCCCCAGAAAGGCCCGCGGCAGAACAACCAAGGCGACGCCGGGCAGGCTCCGCAGGCGGGCCCGCAGAATGACGGGGGACAGCCGCAACCGGCTCCAGCCGCTGGCGGTGGGCAGCAGCCTCCTGCTCCGCAGGGCTGATTCGGCATTTCATTCAAGGTTGGACTCGGGCAGGTGGGCGTCCCTGTAGTCGTCCATGGTCATGGTTCCCGTATAGTCGTAGATGCACTTGTCGTCCTCTCCGACAGACCTGAACTCGTAGACGGCAACCCTCTGCGATCCCTCGACTTGGTCTCTCGTCAGATGCTCGATGAGCTTCTCCCCGAGGCTCTCTCTCCTCATGGAGTTGCCGTCCATTACTCTTATGACCGTCTTGGGGGGCTTGTTGCCGTTTATGGTTATGGCCCTGTCAAGGCATCCGTCGGCGGGCCCGCCGACCAGCATCGCGTCCCACTCGTATCCGTACCCCTCCTTGCTGCTCATATCCATCCCTCTACGGCGGCGCGCTTTATCTCCTCCGTGGTGACTCTCCTCCCGATTGCGTCCGAGACGGAATTTATGAACTGCCTCTCTATTCTTCTCTGCTCCTCCAGCAGGGTGGTCGGCCCCATTCGCCTGGCCTCTAGGAGACGCAGGATGTCTATTGAGAAGTCTAGTTTCCTGCCGTCCACGAAAACTGCCTTCTCCACCCCGTCGTTCTTCGGGTCTGGCCCCAGAGGGCGCATCATCACCTGGAACTTGTGTTTGAAGCCGCCCTTGCCGTCCGGGGGCGGTATGTCGGTGTCTATGAGTCTGTCTCCCATGAATTAAGATAGCTATGGGAGGAATGTATATACCACCTATGGACATATGGCTGGAGAGTTCCCTGAAAGACCTTTATGACATGGCCGTGCAGGCCTTCCCGCACACCACCAAGAGGCAGAACTCCACGGACACGGTGAGGGTCGAGGGCATGCGATGGGTTCCCTTTCGCGGTCTCGGCACCCTTTTCGTAAAGGCCGTGGTCAACAACGAGGGGAGGAAGAACGAGTCGATAATGCTGTTCAAGGGCGTCAAGTACAGAGAGGGGTCGGCCGCGGTGCCCGTCATGACTTCGAAGGGGGAGGAGGTCGGCCTGGATCGCCTGTCGTTCTCCGAGAACGGCGTACTCGTTCGCTGCACGTGCGAGGACTTCAGGTGGAGGTTCCGGCACTGGAACGGCGAGGACGGATCTCTGTACGGGCGGGCGGGCAGGAAGTACGAGGCGATACTTCGGCCGGGATCAAGCAACCCAGGTGAGTCGCCCGGGATGTGCAAACACCTTATGAAAATGGCAAAAATACTGCGTGAATCTGGTGTTCTGGTGCAGGGGCGCAGGGCAAATTAAAAGTCGGCCACACTAGATAGTTCAACAAGACGATCGCGGGAACCCCCTTCCTCGCGACGCCGGGGACGAAAATCCGACCCCACGGGAGCTCCTGGGCTTGGGTTTCGTCCTCGGGCTTGTTCCTGTTCCGTTTTGGAGGCGGTTCGGAAAACAATGACACACATGATAAACCCAAAGGTAACGACCGCCCAGAGGTTCCTCATAATAGGAACCATTCTTGGAGGAAGTTCGATCATCAAGCCCAAGAAGGGCAAGAACTGCTACCTATCGATGAGGGACAAGGACATCTCCTGGCTCAAGCACAAGGCAGACCAGCTGAGGGACCTTGCCTCGCAGTCCCCCATGACCATAGAGAAGACGAACAGGTGGCACTCCGTTTGCTACCCTATATTCAACGAGTTCTACGACATGTTCTACGAGGGCGGCGACAGGCGACTGAGGCCCGACGACCTCAACCTACTGCACGACAGCAGCATCGCCGTGTGGTTCGGAGATTCCGGCAAGTGCAAGGGCAAGAACGTCGTAATCAACACGAACATATGGGGCAAGGACGGCACGGAGACGGTGGTTCAGTACTTCGAAAGCCTGGACTGGAAGTCCTCGGTGTTCCTCGAGAGGGGCAACTACCGAATAAAGATGTCGGAGGACTCGTCCGAGGAGTTCCTCAACATGGTCGGGTCCTATCTGCCGAAGGACCGCAAGTGCGGTAGGACCTAGAGCGACGCCTCTATCTGGTGTCCGCTCTTGCCGATGAATTCCTGCGTCCTCAGGACGCTCGTGGGCGTCCCCATGTCGCTCCAAAATCCATCTATCTCCCTAGAAGACATCTCATTTGTCGAGCAGAAGTGCTGGTTGATGTCCGTTATCTCCAGTTCGCCTCGTCGCGAAGGCTTGAGCGACTCCGCGAGTCCATACACCTCGCTCCTGTACAGGTAGAGTCCCGTGACGGCGAGGTTGCTCTTCGGGGATTCCGGCTTCTCCTCGATCGAGCCTTCGTGGTACACGCCGAATCGCTCCGGGTCCGGCACGCCCTTCAGGAATATCTTCGATTTTTTGTCTTGGTCGCGGCCGAAGGACAGGATGTCTTCCTTGAACGAGTCCTCGAAGAAGTTGTCGCCGAGTATCACGGCGAACGGGTCGTCCCCGGTGAATCCCTTGGCGAGCTTCAGGGCCGAAGCAATTCCCATCTCGACCCTCTTGGTGTCCTGTATCTTGTATGTGAAGCTCGCTCCGAAGGCGAAGCCGTCCCCGAGGTTTTGTATGATCGGCCCGGAATGTTCGCGGGAGGATATTATCAGGATGTCGCGTATGCCACTCCTGACGAGCGTGCTGATCGGGTAGAAGATCATGGGTATGGCGCCCTGATCGGTGTAGATGGGGAGCAGGTGCTTGTTGGTCACGAAAGTGGCGGGCTTCATCCTGCTCCCCGTCCCGCCAGCCAACACCACTCCCTTCATGAAGGCCTCCTTCCCGCGCGCCTGCGCTTCAGTCTCTTATGATGGTGACGCCGGCGAGGGGGTCTTCGGTGATGAGCCTCTCTTTGGCCTTGGACTCTAGCGGGGCGACCTCGTTGATCGGAAGTTCGTTCTGATCAACCGCGTGCTCCACCTTGCCCGAGGAAGTGATCTGGTCGGGCTGGTCTAGGATGAGCTTTTCTTGCATCTTTGGTTCCTCCTTATGTTGTTCGGTCAAACTCTCCACCAATACGGCCTCCCTCGGCACCATGGAGAGGAAGTAGCTGTCCCCCTTCCATGTCTGGCCGGGTTCGACCCATTTCTTGCCGTCCGCGGAGGGCTTGGGAAGCTCCAGAGAGGCCACCGAACTTCGGTTCTTGAACAGGTACATGCCTGTCCCGGCCTGATGGTAGGCGACCGCCCTGCGCTTCTGGTCGGCCCGCTCCAGTCTGTTGGTCTTCCTGTTCGACTTTTTCATTTTGAATTCCTCTTTGTTCCCGACTACGATATATGTGAGTATCTAGGCGCGAATATGTCGAAAATTCGACCAAAGAAATGGACGGACGTCTATCCCCAAGGAACGCCGGAGGGCGACCAGGAGGCTCGTTTCTTCAAGAGCCTGGCGCGCCACCCCAAGTACGAGTGGAGAAGCACGGCCGCGATCGCCAAGGAGAGCGGCCTCACTCAAAAGCGCGTCGAGGAGATCGTCGTCAAGTATCTCAAGAAGAACATAGTCTTTCAGAGCCCGAACAACGAGGAAGAATGGGCCTACTGGGAGCGCGTCCCGCACATGGTGCCGGACGAGTACATGTCCGCTTCCGATGCAGACAAGGACGAGAGGATAAGAAGGGCGTCCAAGAGGACAGACTAGGACTGCTTGCCGACCTTCCTCTGGTCTCGTATGAGGACGTTCCTCAGTTTGTACTCTAGGTCTCGGAGCTCGCTCGCGTCGAGCGCGAGTCCGTCGCCTCCGCAAGCCTCGCAGCTATCGTCCGAGCCTCCGCACACCTTGCATGCCTTCGGGGAAGGTATGGAGAATTCGAACTCGTTGTCTTCGAATCCTTCAGGGAAAACCTGTATCATGCTGATGCCGTTGCCCTTCACGAGGATGTCCCACGCTTTGGTGGTCACGTAGGCGTCCTCCGTCTCCCCGGAAAGACCTCGCGACCTTTGTCTTTCCTTGAACTCGAGCTTTATCTCATGTTCGTCCCTGGTCGGGCGGGATTCCGTTATCTTGACCAAAGGAGGCCTGAACTGGGCCTTGAGGAACCTGCCCATGTCCCATGAGGTCGGGGCCCTCTGGCCGACCGGCCTGGCGAAGTCTTGGTTGCGCTCCGCGATGAGTTCGTACATCCTCTTGGCGATCCACTTGAACGCCTCCCCGGCGGCGTCCCTTACGGTGGCCTTGAACTTGTCCCATTCCTTGGCCAAAGCCGCGTTATCGGCCGGCCTGTCCTTCATCGGAGTTCCGTCGGGCATGGACGGGGAAGACCTTCTGGCGGTCCTTCCCTTGAGATCTTTCATGCGATCCCAGTATCCTCCGGCCTGAACCCGTCTTGTCAACTCGTTGTCAGCCTCGCCGCGTTTCATGTCGGCGAGTCCTAGCCTCGAAAGGAAGAACTCCGGTGTTTGAGCCGAAGGACTGGAGGGCAGGGCCGCCTGGATTCTCAATATCTCTTGTGCCTTGCGATCCGGCATCGAACCGTCAGGCGCGCATTTGAGGTCGAGCTTGAGGCAAACGAGCATAGCCCACAGGGGATCTTTGTCCTTGAGTTCCTTCATGGCGTCCCTGAACGATGTGAAAAGGTCGGTTCTTGTCTCCGCCCTTTCCGCGTTGGTCAGTGAGTCCTGAGCTCTGAAGTCGCTGGGGTCTATGCTGCCCTGCGTCCCGTCGTCCTGCATGGCTCCCGCGCCAAGGTATGTCGGCGTCCCCCCGGAGCTTGTCTTCTGGCCGGCGGCCTTGTTCCTTCCTCTGATTTCATCCCTTGTCGCGGCCTGCACGGACATCCTTGCGCCCACCGTACCCAGCACCGCCCCGGGGTTCTTCTCGCTGTCGGCGGTCAGAACCGTGAGGTCTTCGTCCCAAGGCGGGGCGACCATGTCCTGGTTAGGTCTCCTGACCGTGAGGGATCGCATTATGCTCATGATGCCTTGGTTCAGCACGTCTTCCGCGCCTTGGAAGTACATCGAGCCTCTCCTGCCGCCCTTGGTCCCGGCGGAGTCGTTGCCCATGCTACCCATGCGCTTGGAATTGGCCATCCATGATCCCTCCGCCGTTCGCATAAACTTTCGGTGTATTGCCTCCTGGAGTTCCCTGCTCGCGGCCGAGCGGGCCTTCGGGTCGTCCTTGAGCTTCTTGGTCAGCTCGTTGTTCGGCGGTTCGTTGCCCGTCTCCTCAGACGCCCCCTTCAGGGCTTTGTCCAGAAGCTTCTGCCGCTCGTACAGGTCGCTCTCGTCGAGGTCGCCCTCGCTCAGGTACCCCAGTTTCACGAGCAGGGGCTCAGCGGCTCTTCTCACCCTCTTCAGGTCGTCCTCGAAGGAGGTCTTTCCGCCGGCAGCGACGCCGGTGCCACCGGTTGGCGGCGACCCGGCGTCGTCGTCGAAATCTGGAAGTTCGAAATCGTCCTCCGCCTCCTCGATCACCGACCATTCGTTGTGCATGCCCGCGAGCGTCCTGCCGACCTCGTAGGTCGACATCCCGAATTTCTTGCCCACCTGCCTTCTGGCGTCCTCGTCCGACGAGGCGGACTTGGTCGCCGCCTCGTACTCCTTGGCTATCTCCTCTCGGCGGCGGCCCATGAGCGGTAGCCATTCCTTCTCGTAGATGCTCCTGAGGCTGTTTACGGCCTCCAGCCTGTCCAGCATCGCCCCCCAGCGGACGGCGCGAGCCAAGTTCTGTATTTTCTTCGCTTCGGCGACGTTTTCGGACTCGCTCTCCTGTTCCGCGGGCTTCGGTCCCGCGGCGGCAGGCTCCTCCTCTTCATGGCTGTACACGGCCTTAGGAGACGCGTCCTCGCTGCCGGAGAAGGGGTCTTCCAATTCGACGTTTTCGTCATCCTCGGAGGAGTCCTCCAGGACCAGGCGGACGGCCTTGTTGTAGAAGTCAAGCGTCGCGACAAGGGCCTCCGAAAGAGCCGCCTCGGCCAGGACGGACTCGTAGACCCCCGTTCTGACCTCGTCCAGCAACATCCATTCCTTGAAATCCAGCATTGGCAAACCCCCGATCAAGTATCCGATATCTATGCCCGGCGCAAAAAAAACGACGCGAGAAGTCTACATAGATGGACCCCGAAACTTTGGAGACATAGATGAAATCATTCCTTGACTGGACGAAAGAGGAGAAGCTGGAGCTTCCGACGTTCACCGATTCGGCCGAGCCGAAGAAGACCGTGGAGGAGAAGACCCGCAGGACGGGACTCAGCGCCAACTACCCCGACGCGTACGTCCACGGCCAGTACCCCCACAAGTACTTCAACCCGAGCAAGGCCACGGCCGACCTCGACATCCAGAACATCGAGAAGAAGGACGTGAATTCCTGATGGGATGCGGATGCGGCGGTAGAAAGAGCAACGTCAGGTCCAACGCAATACGGCCGCCGGTTCCGGGCTCCGTCAACGCCAGGCAGGTGCAGACGCAGACCAGCCAGCGACAGGCCCTCGCTAAGGCCGCGAGGGAGAAGCTACAGCAGAACTCGACCTCGCAACAGAGGAACGCCCTCGGCGGGAAGGACGACATAGAGAAGAGGAAGAGGATACTCGTATCCCTCCGCAACAGGAAGCGTCAGGGCTGAAGCACATGTCTTCTGATGCCCTCGGGAGGAGCGGTTTTTGGGGCGTCAGGCGGGTTGATCTCGACCTCGCCCATGTCAATGTCCAACGGCGAAGACCCCTCCATCTCAAGCCTTATCATACTAGGGAACAGCAGCCCCGCCGATTTTTGGTACTCTATGAACTCTAGCGAAAGGACTTCGCGGCCGTCCAGCAGGTACCGCTGGAGCCTCGGGTAGCCTTCTTCGAATACGACGACGACCGAATACTCGCCGTCCTCCATGCTCATCTCTCCGTCCCTCGGGTGTTCCCTCCACAGGAATTCGGCTCCGCACACGCATCGCATGAAAAGCGGGCGAAGGGCGGGGGCCAAGCCAACGCGGTCGGCGTCCTCGGAGTTGCAAAGGTAATAACGCCTTGGGTTGTACGACCTTATCCAGAACCAAATTCGGGCGGGATCGAACGCTACCGCCGCCTGCTCGTGTCCCATCGCGGAAGCCCTGAACTCGCCTCCCAATGTCCTGTCGACTCTGACTTGGATGTCGACGAATCCCGCGGCGCTGGCGTTCCTGAAGGCCACCCCCACCACCGGACCGGTTTTTGGATCGGTCTCCGGCGTGGCCTTGGGGCCGGCCTTCATCGAAAGGGCAAGCATTGTGGCCAAAAAAAGGCACATGCAGACGGAAAGGAACGACGATCTTACACGGCAAAATTTTAGCATCCGGCATATATACACGGTCACCTTCTAAACAGGACGGTAAAAAAACATGCTTTCTTACAAGGAATACAAGCTCCTCAACGAGTCCCTCTACGGCGCATTCAACCTCGGCCTCCGCAGCCAAGGCACGGTCGGCGGAATAGTCAGCCAGTCGGGACTGAACGGCACCGAGGCTGCGATCGAGGCTCAAGCTGAGGAGGCCATCGAGGAAGCCAAGAAGATGAAGAAGAAGATGGAAGGCGACGACGAAGAGAAGGACGAAGAAGAGGATGAGGTCGTCGACAACCCCAAGACCGAAGACGACGACGAGGATTCGGACGACGAAGACGACGACGAGGAGTCCGATGAGGAAGATGACGACGACGAAGACGAAGAAGAGGAGTCCGATGAGGAAGAAAAGGACGAGAAGAAGGACTTCTCCTTCATGAAGAAGAAGTCGAAGAAGGAGTGGTCGGAAGTCATGTCGGACCTGGAAGACCTGCTTGAGGTGGTCGACGACGAGGTGGCCCTCACCGAGGTAAAGAAGGGACTCGAGATGATGAAGAAGGGCATGGAGAAGGGAATGAAGAAGCACATGGACGGCGGCTGCAAGAAGTGCGGCAAGTACATGAGCGAGGGCAAGAAGCACCACGCGAAGAACCACAAGCCCGACTGCGACTGCCCGGTGTGCACAAAGAAGCACGACGAAAAGGACGGAGATGAGGGGCTGACCGCCGGCCAGAAGAAACTCCCCAAGGCTCTCCAGGATGCCATCCTCGCCAAAAAGGGCAAAGGGGATAAGAAGTGCGGTAAGATGATGGACAAGAAGATGAACGAGGACGAGCAGGCCTGGTGGAACAGCGTCAACGATATGCTCGGCACCGACGACCAGAAGGGGTGGGACGGCTGGACGGAGGTTGGCGAGGTCCAGCAGGCCGTGAGATCATCTGAAGTTAACGAGTCGATCCTAGGTGCCATAGGCACCGGAATCGGAAATCTCGCCTCGAATATAGGAGCAGATGTTCAAGGCGTGAAGAGATACTTTGGCACCAAGAGCGAACAGGGCGACCCAAGATATGTTTTGGCCCTAAAAGACCTGATAAGGCAGTATCAAAGAATGAGTGATTCGGGTAAGGACACGAGTCATATTCTTGATGGAATAGTTGATGCAGTGTACCACCTCCAATACAGCAAAGAATTTCACGATGAACTAAAGCACGAATTGGAAATGGCTAGATTCAAGGAATCTGATGTTCAATACATGGTGAGCACAACGATGGGCAAGCATATCAAAAACTACAACATGCTTGATCTGGTGTGAGGCATCAAAATATGACCAAAGAACAAGTCCTGATCCTCAAGGTGAGGTACGACGAGGGAGACCTTCCCCCGAACACCTGGAACTGGGGGGAGATAGTGGACAACGGCCATGTCGCGGAGGTGTTGAACCACGGCACCCCGGAAGACTCAAGCGAAAATTGATCGCATGAATCCATACATATTGATAGATAAGCAACAAGGAGGTTGTGATGTTCAGGGATTACGCCGACCCCGTGGGTCTGGTTCACCGTGTTGAAGCCGTAGAGAAAAGGATAGAATTCTACAAGGCACTATGGTCCTCGCAGTGGGCGGGCAAGTCCGTCTGGGTTCCAAAGGTCGGGCTTTCTAGGCTGACCAACTTCCTGATGGTGGCCCTGGACGACCTCGTGGTCCTTATGAGCGAAGTCGCAATCCCGGGACACGACAAGAAGGCCACCGTCCTAGATGCCATAGACAGGCTCTACGACTACACGGTAAGGGAGGCCATGCCGATCTGGATGAGGCCGATAGCTTCTCCGATCAAGCACTACATAGTGTACGTTCTGGTCTCCAACGCCATCGACTGGATGGTCTCCAAGTACAACAACGGAAGCTGGAAGGCCACCGAGACCAGCCTTGACAGGGCTCTGGCCGTGCTGCCTCCGCGGAACTCGTGCTGCAGGGCGAGGAGGCCAAGATGAGCAGGAGGAACAAGAAGTGCAGCCTCTTCCCTTTCGAGAGGGAGGAGGTTTTCTCGATACAGGACTCCCTCCAGAAGTACGGATGGAGCATAACCGCGTTCGACCTGCCGGCGGTCTGGGCTAAAAGCAAGGGAGAGGGGGTGAGGGTCGCGGTGCTCGACACCGGCGTCGACCTCGACCACCCAGACTTGGCCCCGAACCTCGTCCAGGGCTTCAACTTCGTCAACCCTGGCAAGGAGCCGTGGGACGACAACCAGCACGGCACCCATGTCGCGGGGATCATAGCCGCGTCGAACAACGAGATAGGAATGGTTGGCGTGGCCCCGGAGTCTAAGATCATACCAGTCAAGGTGCTGAACAAGAGCGGGAACGGGAACCTCGTCGACGTGGCAAAGGGCATCAGGTGGGCCGTCGACGAGGGCAGGGCGGACATGATCTGCATGTCGCTCGGATCGCCCAACCCGGTGCAGGAAGTCAGGAAGGCCGTTCAGTACGCGCTTTCCAAGAAGGTGGTGTGCTTCGTGGCGGCCGGCAACGCTGGGATCACCAAAGAGGTCTACTACCCGGCCAACTACCCTGAGACGATAGCCATAGGCTCGATAGACGAAAACCTATCCAGGTCAAGCTTCAGCAACACGGGCGACAACCTGGACTTCATGGCTCCCGGGGGCAGGATATTCTCCACGGTGCCGGACAACTGGTACGCCGTCCTGAGCGGGACCAGCATGGCGGCCCCCTTCGCCACGGGAGTGGCCGCGCTCGTCCTGTCCTACGTGAGGAGCAACGGAATCTCGAAGAGGCTGGAGTCGAACGAAGACTACATCCAGATGTTCAAGGAGCACGCAGTCCCGGTTACGAACGAGGAACTCAAGGACAAGGGCTTCTACCAGGGATTCGGGATACTAGACCCGAGGCGAGTGCTAGACGCCCTCTCCTGATCCCGGGTACATGTGTTCATAGACCACATCCGCGAGCTCGGCTCTTTCTTCGGGGCCGAGCTCGCCCCTTTCGTCGGCTCGAGAAATGATGGCCTTGACCTTGGAAAGCGTCGCCTCCAGTTTCATGGCGTCTTGGTACCTCTCCTCGCGCGATGCCGCCCTCATCTCCACGAGAACCTGGGAGGCGAACGCCACTGCGTTGACGGACTCCGCCGACCTCCTCTTGAAGGACTCCGGAACGCCTCCCGAATGCCTGTTCGCCCCGCCCTGCACCGCCTCGATGATGAACGCCAGCGGCTCGGAGAAATGGTCGTAGCACTTGGCGCAACCGACGCGAGAGGTGCCCACGATCGACTCTATGACGCAGCCGCACGAAGGACACGGTTCGTGGTCTCCCGCGGAGGGCGCCTCGCCCCTGAGGTGCATGCAGTCCTCGCACACGGCGTACGAATTCTCGTAGTCGTCCTTCTTCTCCGTGACCGTGTAGGCCTTGTGCTTCAGGCAGGGCTTGCCCGTCAATGGGCAGTTCAAGTTCAAGCCTCGACTTTCGTGCCGGAGACGCGCAGGAAGAAGTTGGCGCCCTGCTTCGATGCCGATAGCCTCGGCGTCGTCCTGCGCAGCCATACCGGGAAGCTGTCCCCGGGCGCCAGCGTGCCCACCAGAATCCTCGATGAGGATGAAGCTTTCATGAATTCAACTCTCGCAGGTGGGGTCTCTGGGGTCGCTATCTGCGACGCGGTGGAGTTTATAGGAAGACCGGCCGTTTGCCTAGACGCGGAGACGGACGGCGTCGAAGCCCCCTCCAGCATGTTTGCCGAGACCTGCAGGAGGTGCTGCGCCTTGTTCTCGTTCGCGCCGCCGAAAACGATGTTGAATTTTTGGGAGTTTCCGAGGAAGGAGACCGACACGGAAACTCCCTCGACCCCGATGGAGTCAAACCCGGACACAAGGTTCGTCGCGAAGTCGTCAGCCGATTCTCCCCACAAGGCGGAGAACTCGGTTCCGTCGAACGAGAAAGTCACGGCCCCGAAGAACACAGGGCCCGTGACGGACACCACCTGGGACTCGGAACTCCTGATCAAGCCGACCATGACGTCCGATTCGCCGTAATCGGGCAGATCAAGGTATATCGATGCGTCCACTAGCAAGGACGACTCGTCGGCGTTGGCTATGTATACGCACCTGTAGTCGGTGGATCCGGACTTCGCGACGGCCTCGGGTATGTCGGAGAATAGACCGTTGATGTTGCCGACCACGGGGTATGCGGAGGGCTCCCCGCCCAAGGACAGAAGCGGGTTGGAGTTGAATCCTCCCCCGGAAAGAATGAAGCTGATGATGTTGGAGTCGGGGGCTGGCATGGGCGTATTTAGGGGTTGACTTTTTGGAAAAAAAGGTCATTCTATTGCCTCGAAAGGCACGAAATGGATTTCTCTTTCGGAAGCGACCCAGAGTTCATCCTGCGCGACCGCCACGGAGAGGCCAGGAGCGCCATAGGGGTAGTTCCAGGCGACAGGAAGAGCCGTCTGTTCGTGGACGGATGCGAGTTCTTCTACGACAACGTTCTGGCCGAGTGCACCATGCCTCCGGCCAAGGCAAGGCCTGAGGCGGTCCGCAACGCGGGCGTGGCGCTCTCCAGGTACGCGGCCCTTGTGAGTCCATTGCGCCTGACCACGGAGGCTTGCTGCGACTTTCCGGAGTCCGAGGTGCGTCACGCCGAGGCCAGGCGTTCGGGATGCGAGAGGGAGTACTGCGCGTACTCCATGAGCATGGTGCCAGACGGCAAGGTGCGCAGGGCCATGAGGAACGGCCGTTTCCGCACGGCCGGGGGACATGTTCACATCGGGACGGCCATGGGAGCGTCCCACGAGGAGGCCGTCATGCTCGTCAGGGTGCTCGACCTCGTTCTCGGCCTTGCCTCTATCGCGATGGACTCGTCCAAGGGGGCCAGGGAAAGAAGGAGGCTCTACGGATCGCCCGGAAGGTACAGGCAGCCGCCTCACGGGCTGGAGTACAGGACGATGGGCAACTTCTGGCTGGCCTCGCCGATGCTCGTGGGTCTAGTCTTCGACATATGCAGGGAATGCGTGAGCCTATGCGAGCAGGGGATGCACAGGGAATTCTGGCGCGTCGACAGGGAACGCCTCGAGTCGGACGACTTCTGGAACTCGGGAGGAAACCCCGCCGAATGCTACGAGTGCGTGGCGTACGACGTGGCCCTCATGAGGTCGCTCTTCGACATGGAAAGGGAAGAGGCGATGCAGAGAGGCAAGGGCCTCTTCGAATTCGCCTTCTCGCTACTCCCCCCCGCGACCGCCGAACAGATTTTGGCCTCCGGCGAACGCGAATACGACATGTACGAGGAGTGGGGCCTGGGCTTGCCTACTTCTTCGGGCCCCTCTTGAGCAAAACAGGCTTGAGCTTCTCCCTGTGCATGTCGGGCTCGTCCTTGAGCCTGTGCATGAGGTTGAGAAGCGACTTGGTCATCTCCGCAGGGGTGTCGTCGGAACACCGTTCCGACCTCTGCACGCTGACGGTCCTCCTGTCCCTGTTGTAGAAGCCGTTGGAGACGACGAAGCACTGGTCGGCCACCCTGTAGTGGATCATCCCGACCCACTCGCCGTCGTCCCAGTTTCGCGAGCTCACGACTATGCGGGGCGGATCCTCCTCGAAGACCTGCTTGACATGGTACCCGCGCTTCTTCATGGCCGCGCTGACGTAGCCGAGGGCGATCTTCGCGAAGCCCCGCAGGACCTCCCTCGACTTGGTGCGGTAGTTCACCTCCACGCTGTATCGCGTGTTCTCGTCGATCCTCCTGGCGAGCCAATCCCCGAATCTCATGGGGGTATATATGGGTCGGGGCCTACTTCTTCGGCTCCGGCGTCTTCTTGCCGAATATGCGCTCCCAGTTCTTGGCCCAGGTATCCTCGTTGACCGACTTCCTGCGGGGCTTGTCCCCCTTGCCGTTCTGCCCCATCGAACCCTCCCAGAATTGATGCGTAATACACTAAATTAGTGCGGGATTTCCCTTAAGGGAAGCCCCCCCAGATCAAGTCTGAATAGACCTTGGGTTCGCTCGGCGCTGACCGTTCCGAACGCACAAGCCCCGCTTGTGTCGCACATGTAGGGCTTTCGGCTCCGGGTCTTTTCGGCCAGCCTCACGGGTTCAACTCCCGGGGGCCGGCCGATTGACTATATGTCCCTTGGCGAAGGTCCGCCGAGGCTCTTTTGCCACATCTCCGCGAGGAGGATCCTGAAGGCGGTCTCCGCGGTTGCCGGCACCACGCCGTTGCCGAGTAGCCTCAGCTCGTCGGTTCTATTGTCACAGGAGAGGTACAGCTCGGCATGGTCCAGCCAACTGGGACCCCCATGAGAGTCTCCACCCAGCGGGGGTTCAGCTTGCCCGTGTTCTTGCTGACCCTCGCCTTCTGGCCGCCGTTCACCACGTCCGTCAGGCTCTCCCCCGCGTGGGCCTTCGAGCCCTCCAGGTTCCTGTTCCCCGAGCCGATGCTGTCCGTTACCACCGGCGTCGGCCAGGTCTCCCTCTGCTTGTTCGTGCCCTTGATCTCCTCCGCGAACACCTGGTCCACCGTGAGGCACTGCGTCTTCAGCTTGTCCCCGTTCACCAGAGCCTTCACCACCTGCCTGTGGGGAGTCTCCCCCCTGCAGTTGGTTCCTGGCGCAAAAGTCTGCCAGTTTTGCTGGGACTGGCCCGACGACGCGGGGAGGCTCCCACCAGAATTGCTGTTGTCCTGGCCTTGCTGGCCAAGCGCGTACACGGCGCGGGGAAGGAGGTCCGTCCTGTTCCTCACGGAGCCGTCCGGGTTCTTCGAGACCGTCGACATGCCCGGGCTGTCCTTCCAGTCCCTCGCCGTAGCCGTGGGCCACATCTTCTCTCTTTCCACCCGCACATGGAGCAGGTCCTTCCCCTTGTCCCTGTTGAGCTCGTACTGGGTGCACTCCCCGTGCTTCGAGTCCTGCGTCCGAGGCGTCGGCCACCCCTCCGTCACCGCGTCCGCGAGGTTTGCGCCCCCGACGAGCTTTCCCTCCTCCAGAGCCTTGCTCGGCCTGTACAGACCCTTCCCTATCTGCACACACCCCCGCCCCGCCTGCGTGTCCGTCGTGCGGGGCGTCGGCCACGCGGCTTCGTTCTCCAGAACCGATATGGGCAAGTTCGGGGAATTCCTGTTGCCCTGCGACGTCCCGCGGGCGTTCGAGTCCGATGCGGTCGGCGAGGGCCATCCAGCCATCTCTCGCGGCGAGAATGAAGACCCGCTTGCGCTGGTGAGGGGCGCCGACTTCAGCCGCGCTGAATATTCCCCACGACACATCGTAACCCATTTCTTCCAGGTCGCTGACGACTGTGGAGAGTCCCAGCGAGATGTGTCCTTCGACGTTCTCGAAGAGGCACAGTCTTGGTTCACAAAGTCGAATGCCATCTGCGATCCAGGGCCAGAGGTGTCGTTCGTCTTCTTTTCCCTTTCGCTTTCCTGCTGCGGAGAACGGCTGGCAGTTGTGGACGATGGCCCCGTCGGCGTAGTAACTCTCGTCCTCGTCGACGGCGATGTTGTATACATCGGCAACTCCGCATGGCTCGTTGTGTCTGACGTACTTCCAGCCGTAGTTTCCCTCAACCTTTCCGGATCGATTTCGGTCAGGAACCGTAAGTATATACTGGGGTCGCTGATTGACAGTTCGGCCCTCAATGATTGTTTTGGGTTTGACTTCCTGCTTTCTGACTGAAGCAACCACTCCGAAAGCCCTTTGAGCGAGGAGGGCGAAAGAAACAGACAGGCCCCTGCTGACTGTTGTGGCGCTCCACTTACTTCCTGATCTGTGGCTTCTGTGGCCGTCTCCGGTGAAGTAGCCGTTGCAGAGGGCCCTCGCCCGTTCGGAATCAAGGCCAAGAACCCATCCAGGGAGATGCTTTCCAGCGGCTCCGGATCCGAACTGTCCGCAGAACTCGTAGAGTTCTTTCTTGACGATGGCAAATCTAGTGACGGTTCTTTCTGTGTTCCTATAGAAGTGGAACCCTGCGGCGGCGATTTTATCTTGGAGGAAGTCCGCCTCCTTGTGGTCGCAGCAGATTGTGATTCTTCCACAATGCTGGGTTGGAGGCTTCTGTCTCCATCCGTCTGCGAGGTATCGTCCGATGACCCACCAGAACTCGGGGCTTCTGTCGTCCTCCACAACCTCAGGGAGCACCTGACCGATTCTGTCCCCTCGCTTGAGGTCCTTGGCGTCCTTCCATCCGTCCCTTGTATAGAAGGGATGTTCGTCGGTGCAGACGATGCCCGGGACGCCCTGCGCCTTGATCCTTCTGACAGGGGCGCCAGGTTTAGACATGACGGCGGTGACCCTTCGCCACCTTCCGAGATGAGTGAGAGCCATGTCTCCAACGACGACCTGCTCGATGGGGATGAATCCTCTATATGTGCAGACGATGGTTCCTGCTTTGAAGCACGGATACCCGCCAGAGATGATGTCCACCAGTCCGTGAAACTTTCCGAAGTCGAAAGTCTTGATATTCGACCAAATAGGAGCTGGGTCCAGGAGTCCCTCTTCCATTTTAGAGACCAGGTTCGCGACGGCGAAGGCTTCGATCTCACAAAAAGCGACTGTGCGCAGATTTCGGACAACTCTTGATAGTCCGAGACCAATTCCGCCGTACCCGGCGCACAACTCGATGTGATTGACTTGGGTATTATCCAGCATCCGACCTCGCTCATTCTTGGCGTCCTCCATTCTCGTCCCTCTCGTTCAAAAGAGGGCCGGCCGGGAATTTGTCCCGGCCGGCCCACATGAAACTATGCACCTATGCGGCGGTTGGTGATCCTGTCTGCCAAAAGGGTCGCCTTGTAACGCTCGATGAGCGTGCGGGCCTCAGGCGTCCAGCGCTTCCTGAGGACCAACCCCTGCGACTCCATCCACCTGATTAAGGTCATCGACGGCTGCACGCATGGCTTGCCTCCGAAGAACGGTATGACATCGCACCGCTCAAGCATCAACTCCATCGCCTTGGCGCCGTACATGAAATAGTGATCCAGCTTCGGCACGATGATGAGAGCCCCGTACTGCAGGCACCCCTTCAGGGCCGACACCTTGAAGGTGTGGAACCTGTTGTGCCCCTCCGGGATAGTCTTGATCTCGACGTACCTCTGCTCCGCTCGACCCGGGAACACATACAACTTGTCGGGGTTGCAGTTGGCGAGTCTGCCTTGAATCACGGAGCCGGTGTTGTCGACCCCGCTCTCGACCACCAAGCACTGGCTGCGTCGGGCCCCGAATTCCTGCTGGAGCACCTCTCCCCAGAGCCTCTCCTTCTCGGTGAACTGGAACATGTCGGTACGGAAGTCCTCCTCCGTCCTTTCGTCCATCCTGTGCCGCGTGTGGCGGTCAATATCGTCGCTCATAAATCAGCCTTTCTAGTTAAGAAGTTAAATGTTTGGACCCGCGTTTCTGCGGGCTTACGCTCAGTATAGCGCGAACCGGCCAGGCGAGCAAGGCCACATATTTAGAAAAAGCAAGAATGCGCGGATTGGCAGCGGGACCGATCCGAATAAAGCCTGTGTGAATGACAGAGTGGGAGCCAGGCGGTGATCAGCGGCCCGTCTCCACGCTCCTGCCCTTGGTGCGGCTCTCAATGACGTGGATCGACCAGAGCTTGTCCGCCAGTTCCTTCAGTTCGGCCAGCGAGTCGGACACCTGCCTCGATCGGAGAACGGCGAGGAAATCGACGATGTCCTTCTTGATTTGATTGAATTCGCCAAGCTGCTTCTCTATGACCCCTTCCGCTTCCTTGTTGGCCTGCGCCTTGGGGATTAGATCCGAAAATGTTTTTATCTGGCCGTCGATGAATTTCATGGCCGTTTCTAGGTTCTTTTCGCTGAACGCGTCCGCGCTGCTGGACAGGTAACGAATTTCATGCGGCCCTCTGTTCTTGAGTTCCTCAAAGAGGCGGTCGGGATCCCCTCCTCTTTCCTTGAACATCTTGATCGCCACGGTGACTGCGAGGTCGGATATCTCCTCGTCGGAGAGCCTCCTGTAGCTGTTTCTCCCCATCGTCACATAGGCCTCCGCTCGCTCCACTCCCAGTATGTCCTTCCACCTTTTCTCTAGATCGGCTTTCTGGGCTACGGAGTTGCTTTGCTCTTCGTCGACCACGACGTTGATGACCTTGCACCTCGTCAGCTCTACGGTCGGAATGTTGCCGTTGTACTTGTCGGGTTCGACGACCTTGACCGTCCCCTTTATTCTCACCTTCGATCCCTCGTCCAGGCTCTCGCGGGACGCCTTCCACTTGTAGGTCTGGCCCGCTTCGTCCTTCATGATGTGCAGCGTCGTGACGCCGTAGTCGTTCTCCCACGAGCGAACCTTCTCCACGGTCAGGACGCCCTCGAACTTGTCGCCGGCCTTGAGGGTAGGCGTCGGAGGTGCGGCCACGGCGGGGCGCGACGCGACGGACGAGGTGCCGTTGGCTCTGTCGTATGCCATGGGCAGGCTCGCGATCAGTCCGGCGGTCTTGGGATCGACCGTGAGCTTCTCGGACGCAACGGAAAGGTTCCACATGTACTGTTCCATGTCGTCGTTCCCGGCGTCCTTGAGCGACCTGGCCCAGTCGATCATCTTCTTCGCCTTGTCGCTGTCGTCAGGCCTGCGGACCTCGTCTATTGCCTCCTGGAACTTCTTGCCGTCCTTGGACCCGTCGAAGTAGTACCTAGACACGTCGCTTGAGGTGGTGGTGCCGCCCCTCTCTTCGGCGGACCTCTTGCTGACGAAGCCCAGCTTCCTGATCACGGCGATCGTCGTCGTGACGAAGTTCAGGGTCTCAATCTCGTTGGACGCCCTCCCTCCCCCTCCGTAGAAGTCGCTTTCGATGTCGTCCATCAAGGACTTCAGCTCCGAGAAGTAGAGGACGTAGGCCGCGGGGTCTTCCGTGCCGAGGAAGTCGCGCAGGCAGTTGGTTCCCACCTGCTTGTACTCGCCTTGGTCGCTCCGGACCACGAACGTGTCCTTCCTGTTTCGGTTGGAGCGGCAGTGGTCGCACGCGGGCGGGGATGTCCTGTACTTGGCCGGGACCTCTTCGCCCGGGGCGCCCATGATCAGGTTGCCGCCCTCGCCGTGCATTATGCGGGCGATGAATGTCCATCCCTTCAGCTTGGGGGCGGCACCCACGAGCTCGATCTGCGTCTTGGACACGTCCTGCCGGCGGCCATCGGGGCCGACCTCGCGGTCGACCTTGCTGCTCAGTTTGCGCATCGTGACGGGAGGCATCTTGAGCTTGGCCGCCCTTCGGTTTAGCTTCTCGAGCTTGGCATCCATGACGCCCAGGTCGCTGGTGCGGACCCAGTACTTGCCGTCGTTATCCTGCTCTTCGTTTTCGAGCCACTGCCTGAATTCCATGCCGTATTTAGGGGCGTGGAGCGTTTTTTTGACGGAAACTGTAGGATTCGAACCTACGGTCCGGTTGCCCGGACACGGGCTTAGCTCGACGTCGCCGCCCGGCACCCGCTCCCGCTCGTGCAAGCCCGCGCCCTATAAAATAGTGCCTATTTGCGAGATCAAATAGTCTTTATGGCCTCAAACTTTTTCATAGCGCCATTCAAACGCTTAACCAATGAATTGTTGACCCGCCTGGAGCCGGGGTCGTCGCCCATCGTGGGCAACATCTCGCCTATGGTCATGAATTCTTCTTGAACTATCTGCATGAAGTTCAGAAAATTCCTCTTTTGAGTTTCGCTCCCGCGCAAACCAAATACGCCCACGAATATCTTCCACGCGGCCTCCAATGACTCGATCAGTCCCTTGTCCTCTGCTTGGTAGGCTCTAAAAAAGTCCTTGGACTTCGCCAGCACATCCTCGGGCTTGCCCGATACGACGTTCATGCCGGTCTTGAAGGGCAAAGAAGAAACTGCGTTCGCGATCTCCTGCTTGAACAATTCGTAGGCCGCCTTGTAGGCATTATTGCCTCGCTTGTCCGTGTCGCTCACACGCCACTTGTAAGGATCGATGCCGGCTGTCTCGCGATCCAATGGGGCAAAGTTCAAACCAACGACCCACGGCTGCATCATGCGACCTATGATCGTATTCAAATGGAAACCCCTCGTCAGTTCCCCAATCTGATCCAAGGGAGGCCTGTCGGACAACGGAAGGCTGGCGGTCATATTGATGCCCTGGATCCGTTCGCTTTCCTTCTCGTGATCTATGTCCTTATAACTCTCCAACCAACTTTTGAAATTCATTTTGAGCCTCGATTGTGCCGCCCTGTATTTATGGGTGAAAGGCAAATTTAGGAGGCTTGGACCTCGTACTCCCATCGGACTTTCCCGCAGTCCCAGATTCGCGAAAGACCCCTCTCATTCGCCCACTGCAACTCCGTCAGGTGGGAGGGGCAGCGCGACCGAGGTTGATTCTTTCCATAACAATCTTGGCGCGCCGGGATGGATTTTTGGTCAAAAAGGAAAACTTCCTTCCGTGTTCGTACGGCGGAATCTTTCCTTGGGAAATGTATTGGTCGGCCGTGGGATCGACTATGGATCCATCCTCGTTGTCGACGAGCCACCAGTGATTGATGCCTTGGTCATCTTTGCCGATCCATGGAGAAAATCTTCCGGGAATATCCGCCTCGATTAAATGGAATAGCACTTCCGAAGCCACATAGCAATGTCCGAAGGTTGGATTTTTCTTGTTTTCTTCCCGATAACTCGGTTTGAGAAGATCGGGGGATAGACAATCCAATATCGATTTGATGACCTTTTCGATTTCCATCAAATCATCATAACATTTCAACAAAATCAGTCAAGACTGATGAACGGCAGGTCTCCGAACTTGTAGATCAGGTCCTCGAACCACTTCTGTCTGTCCTCCCTGGCTTCCTGAATGAGGGTGGATCCGTCCATCGCAACTGCGCCTTGGGCTCCGGGTACGCTCTGGTATTTACTCCTGATCCTCCCGAGAATCTCCTTGGCGTATGTCAACGCCCCCTCTTGAAGAGCCTGCGAGACTTCCGCCCAGTCCTTGTTCTTCTGGAGGTAGTGAACCATAACTTTCTGTATTCTATACGGAACAGGGTATAGCTTGATGGAATTCAGCCCACCGAGGAACTCCCACCCCCCCAGTGCAGAACTCGTTCTACTGTACATTTGTTCATACTGCCGATACTGAACCCACTCCCCCATTTTTCCCCATATGGGATGGACTGGGTCGATGAGTCCTCCTTGGATTGAGCTGTAGCTGCCGGAGGCGTAGAAGTACTCGATTGGTATCGCCCCTCCCACGTCGCTTGCCTGGAATGCGTAGTTGCCGACCTCCTTGTAGAAGACATTCCTGACGACGCCGACCTCGGGGGGCATCTGGTAGACGCTCTGCCCGGGGACGCTGTCGAACACGTAGTACTGGAAGTGCTCCCTGCCGGCGTAGTCCTCGAAGACCTTCATGGCCTGGTCGACGGCGAAGTCTAGGTTCTGGGCGTCGAGCTCCAGCTTGACGACGGGGGCGCCGAGCATGTGGAGGCAGTAGTCCTTGATCTGCTCCCTGACCTTCTCCCTCTGCCTCCTCGGGCCGAGCTGGGCCTTGTTGAGGGGGTCTGCGTGTCCGAGGGCGGTGCAGGCGCTGTTGCACTGGGCGCTGGCCATGCCGCTCATGCTGGGCCTGTTGATGGCGAGGGTGTTGCTTCCGTTACATGACATAAGTGGTCCTCCGAGTGTATATATGGCATGCGAACCTTTAATGAATGGGCTTTGGAGCGGTACGAAGAGGGTTTTTTCGACAGTCTCAAGAAGGGCTACGGACAGGGCTACCAGCAGGCCCGTCAGGGCGTGGAGCAGAACTACGACAGGTATGCGGATGCGGCCAAGCAGGCATTGTCTAGGGCCGGAGGGGCGGCCAAGGCTCTGTCGCAGAAGACGGGCGTGCCTCTGCCCTTGGCCACTGCGCTGGTCGCGGCCGGCATAACTGGCGGGCCGGCGGCGGTGCCATTCGCGGCTCTTCTCTACTTCGTGAAGCAGCCGCTCATGAAGGGCGCGAACAAGGCGTTCGACGCCACATGGGACGCAGGCGCCAAAGTCGCCGGCAAGGTTGGTCAGGCGATGGCTCCCCAACCAAAGCCGGCCCTGGAGTCATTCAGGGCTTTCGTCGAGGCCGACACGTGGGGGGATTGGGCCGGGGAGAAAATAGGTGGGGCTGCTGGGTCAGTGGCGGGCAACGTCGCCGGATACGGCAGCAAGATAGCAGGAGCCTTGGGTCAGAGAGCGAAGGAAATAGGAGAGTGGGCCAAGGGCAACCCGAAGGAAGTCGCAAGGATGTTGTTTCTCGTGGGAGCAGGGGCCGCTATAGGCGCAGGAGTAGGTAAGATCACTCATGAGGTCAAAGATTTCATAATGGAAAAGATAAAAGACCAAGGAATAGACCCACAAGTTCTTAGCTGGGTTAAGCAGAATATAGTTCTGGACGATAACGGAAAGTCGGCAAGTGGTGATCGAATAACCTCCAAAGGCGGACAAGAAGTAAATCACCCTTATTTCATCAACGATGACGGACACAAAGTTTACGGTGATCAATCAGTTTCAATGGCGGATAAATTATTGAAAAATAAGGGAGCATCGAGTGGTCTCGACCCTAAAGATCTTCATGCCCAAGGCAGTGGAATTGGAAGAACCATAAACGCAAGTAGTACTGGAGGTTCGGAGTCGCTTACTAGGGTGGGCGTCCCGAGCAGTCCTGATTTGAGAGACACATATAGGGATGCCGCAAGAGTTTTACAGGGAGAGTATAAACCTGGAGTTCTTGGTGGCGTTTTTGGAGGGGATGCAGACAGAAGTGACGCAACAAATGCAATGCTTCAGTCTTCTCCTACCCCATTAAGTGCTAGATTAGATTTAAAACATTACGGACACAGTGGCTCTGAAGAAATTGCCAAAAGGTTGGCAGCTGCTAAAGCACAGTTCTCGCCCGATAAGTACACGGTTCCCGCGGCCGTCGCCGGCGGTGTTGTGGGTGCGACGGGCCAGAAGAGGAACGGGCGGTAGTACCGCAAGAGGGAGCTCATGGAATCTATAGCTCTGTTGGCGGCCGTAGTGATGCTCTCCGTGTGGGGGGTTGCGGGCGCTTCGCTGCTGCTGAGTTTCCTGGGGTTCAGGCGCGTGGGTTTGGCGTTGGGCGTTCTGTCGGCCGCGGCGGGCGTCTGGCTCCTGTGCGTCCTGCCCCAGGTCCCGCTTTTGGGGCTGTTGAGCCTCGCGTGCGGTGCGGTGGCGGTGCGGAGGGGTTTTCGAAAACGATAGGGAGGACAGAGTATGGAACGACAAGACAGGCCCATGCCTTTGAAGGATCTCCCCGCCTACCTGGACTCCGTGAGGGAGCGGGGGCAGGGGGACTATGTGCCGGTGGTGGAGATGGGGATGATAGTGGACGACCGCCCCAGGGGGTGGGTGAGGGCTTTGGCCTACTCGTCGGTCGCATGTCTTTTCATCGCCATCGCGTCTGCGGGCGTCGCCGTGACGAAGACGCGGAGCATAACCGTGTCGGCCGGGGGGATGAATCCGCGGGCCGTGTCCGAGATAATATCGGAGGAGGGCGGCAGGGTGCTATCAGTGACCCAGAACGGGCGCGGCGAGTACGAGGTCAGGGTCTTCACCTTCCAGCGAATGAGCTCCTTCCTCGAGCGCCTGCGGGGCAAGGATGAATTCAAGAGGGTGGAGGCGCGATGAAGTTCAGGGAGTTCCTCGATTATGACATGGAGGTTACCGACCGCTGGCCGGTCAACAAGGCCACATACGACATGGACGACCCCGAGGACAGGCGGAGGTACGAAAGCGACCTGAAGGACAGGCTCGCCAAGATGCAGCGCAAGGTGGTATCCGACAGAATCGTGGAGGAACCGCACAGGATCACGTGCTGGAGGGGTTTCGACATGAGGTCGTTCGAGAGGGACGCCGAAGAGTCGGGGGGAAGGCTATACCTGAATGGAGAAAGAGCGATGAGCGGGATGCTGTGGTTCACCTACGACATCCAGCCGGTGCACCACTACGACCCGAGGACCTACGCTCTTGAGCATGCTTACGGTGACGGCTACCTGCTGACTTATCCTTTGGAGTGCAACAGGTCGTACAGGCTCATCAAGTACGACAACGGATCGGAGTGGAGCGAGTCTCCCGAGGGCTCGAAGACCAACCCCACCGAGCTGGACAATATGGCGGTGATTGGCGGGCGGCTTTACGAACTGCCGCGGGGGTGGTACTTCACCTGGCAGGTGGAGAAGAACCTCGGCTTCAAGGGCAAATTGGAGATCGACTGGTCGATGCTCCGGAGGGTGAAATGAAGTTTTCCGAGTGGATTCTGCGGGAGGCCCGCACGCCGAAGGTGATCATGTACCACGGCACTGCCTTCAGGAACCTGCGCTCGATCATGTCCCACGGGCTTCTGCCGAGGGGGAGGAGCAAGGCGTGGGCGGACGACCCCGGCTCTTCGTTCAACAGCGCGAGCCGCGCCTCGCTCGACGGCATCTACCTGACGAGGAACCTCATGACCGCGCTTTCGGCGGCCACCAACGGGGCGAACCGCAAGTACATGGAGGAGGGCGACCTCCTGGTCGCGGTGGAGATGCAGCCGAAGACCGCGTTCGCGGACGAGGACGACCTCAACTTCATGGCCACGGTCGCGAACAACGAGATGAAGGTCGCCGACCTGTACTCCATGCTCGGCGACCCTTCGTACGAGGAGTATGTCGAGAAGGCTCGGGAGGAGTACAGGGATCGCGTATTCAGCAGGACGGCCTCCTACATCGGGTTGAATCCGATGGCAAAGGAGAGGGTCGGTGCGGTTGCGGACGAGGTTTTCAAGGCGGCCTTGAGGAGGCAGGCTGCGTATTCGGGCTATTACCTAAAGAGATACTTCAAGGACGCGGAGGTGCCCGACAAGTCGAAAGCGGAGAGGGACTTCATGGCCGCGCGGGAGAAGATGACGAGGACGCTCAAGGGGCTCGCCAACCCGTTCCGCCATTCCAGCGAGCCTTTCAACCTGACCGCACGGGTGGAGGAGCCCATAGGCTTCAGGGGTACGAACAGGATCGTCTGCGTGCTGCATGTGCCTTTCGACTACAAGCAGAGGCCGAGGCTCGTCTACGGGGAGGTTCCCGAGGATCTTGTCAGGCAGTGGGGGCAGAGGAAGGGCGAGTGGACGGGAACGGAGCCCTATCTGGCGTAGTTCCAGTCGAAGGGTATCATCGCCGTGACCGACGCTCCCAATTCTTTCGTTTCGGAGTTGTAGGTCGATGCGCCCCAAGGAGGACGCATTTCGGAAATGTCGGACTTGACCTCTGGCTTTCCTATGTCCAGCCAGCTTTTTGGTCTTTCTATCCTGCCCTTGGATGCGGCCCCGATGGCTATTTCTGAAATTTCAGGGAGGACCTTGGACGCCCATGTTTTTTTGAGTCTGTTCCATACATTGAAAGAAAAATGCCTGTCAAGCGGGGATCCTTCTGCGGCCTTTGCCCAATTGTCTTTTGACGAATCGTGATTTTGAGTAAGGTAGAAGCATATGATGTATGTCATGTAGTCTCTGACCTCCTCTTCCTGCAGGAGCGTCCAGTTGTCCTTTTTTTCCTTGCCGAGGACTTTGTGGAGGTCGGACCTCTCCAGTATTTTCCTCAGCTTGTCTTCGACGGGAGAGATGTCGAAATCAAAGTGGTACCTGAGTTGCAGCAAATACCTTGGGCGTCCCTCGCCCTGGTATTTTGAATGCTGTATCAGGTATGTCACTTTTTTGGGATTCTGCCTTTCCACGAAGTCGCCAATAAGACCGGCGATTTCCCTCATGGACGCGGTCTCGCCGCACCACTTGAAGAGATTCCACCTGTATCGGTCCATGCGCTCCCAGTCCCATTCGTCTCCGCCCCCGTCGTCATCGCCTTCTTCGTCGTCGTTTCCGAACCCGCCCCTTCCCGTCGAGGGGGCGAGCATCGACAGTGCGGACTCTTGCCAATCATGGTGTCTGGACAGAAGCCATTCGCTGAATTTCACGCCCTTTTGCTCCGTTTTTAACTGTTGCTCTGACGGGGGTATATACATGCATGGAAACGGGTTTGATCGAAGCCATCGGGTGGGTCGGTTCCGTGTTGTTGGCCTTCTGCGGGCTGCCGCAGGCCATAGAGTCTTTTCGCACCAAGTCTTCGCCGGGCGTGACTTGGGGGCTTCTCATCATGTGGGGGGCGGGCGAGGTCCTCACCTTGGCGTACGTTTTCCCGAAGATGGAGCTGCCCCTTATGTTCAACTACGCCGCCAACATAGTCTTTCTTTCGGTCATAGGGTACTACAAGGTTTGGCCGAGGCGCGTCTAGACGGACGCGGCGCTTTTATTTGGCAATGCTTCTCTCTTTTAGGTCGTGAACCCTTTCGCCAACAACCCCCATTCGGTCGCCATAAAGAAGTACCTTTTCGAGGTGCTCAAGGAAAGGTACCGCAGGAACGAGAGGTATGTCGAGCGTCTCGCGGCCACGACGGTCGTCAGGGAGGACTACGAGGGGTTGAGCACGCTCGTTGCCGACCTGTTCGAGGTCGGCTTCCTTCGGGCTGTCGATCAGTACAAGGATCAGATCGCGAAGATGGGGTTCAAGATAGACGTGGTGCCCGAATCGGAGCCTCCGAAGGGCGATCCGATATTCCGCGACATCTAGTCCGAGAAGTCTGGCTGCATGTCGCTAGGCCCGGCCGTGAATAGCCAGCCGCCCTCCTTGGGCTCCTTCGAAGTCACCCTCCACCATCTGTAGTCGTCGTACGGGACTCTGTCGTAGGAGTTGGTCTGCGAGTTGTGGACCTCGTAGGAGAAGGGGTAGATCACGCTCTTCTCGGATATCTGCTGCCTCGGGTCGCTCGTCCAGAATTCGATCAGCAGGTCTTGGGAGGAGATCATGACGCAGGGGAATACGAACTTGGATCCGTAGTTGATCCTCGTCCACGACTCGCCGTAGAGAGGGTCCGACCTCTTCTCGACCTTGGCCGGCAGGCAGTGGCAGAGAACCTTGTATTTTATGAGCGGGAGGTCGAAGTCCCTTTTCTGTTGCTCTTGCGGCTCCGGGTCATTTGCCGGAGTGGGTTCCGGCGCGCTCTCGAATGTCGCGATCGGCGGCTGGGGGCGTTCGGGCTTTTCCGGGTTCTGTTCCTGTTTTCTTTGGGGGCCTTTGTGCCGTATCTCGTCCCACTGGAAGTTGTGGAACACGAGCTTCGATTTGTCCCACGCCACCTGCTTTTCGACGAGCGGGTTTGGGCCCTCCAGAACAAACACGTTTCCGTCCCTAGTCAAAATGGCCATGGTTTTTTCTCCAAACTACTATATACGATACGGCCGAGATTAAGAAGGGGGCAATATGACTTTGGTGGTTCCTGACGAGGGTGAGCGTAGGCTTCTTGAGTACATAGTGAACAAGACTGCCCCTACGAACTTGGTTCTTCATCTGTACATCAACTCGGTGAGCCTTTCGGGCGAGACTTTCACCGCGTCGAGCTTCACCGAGGCGAACGCATCGGGCTACGCTTCCGAGACGCTTGTTGGCTCCAACTGGACTGTGGCGACGGACGGAGGCGTGACCACCGCCGTCTACAACACCACGATAACCTTCATGTTCGATGTGGGTCAGAGCGTTTACGGCTACTATGTGACCAACACCTCCGGGGGCATACTGTGGGCGGAGGAGTTCCCCGGGGCTCCGTTCAACCTGCCGGCCGGTGGCGGGGAGATATCCGTGAGGCCCCAGGTCCAGCTGAACTGATTGCGCGTCTCCGGCCCTACATAGTGTAGGAGGAGACATGCTGAAGAACCCGGACGGAACGCCGTACAAGGTGACGGGGAGCCTGGAGCAGTTCGACCCGGACAACCCGGAGCGATGTATCTGGAACGACTGGGACGCCGAGTGGATCAAGATATACGGGTCTCCGATATTCTACTACGAGGTCTTCATACAGACGGGCTCGCTGGACAGGCTGTACCGCGAGGACAGGGGCAAGCTGTGGTCGAACAACCCGGTCACGCTCTACGCGAGCTACGAGCCCGTCGTGGGCCAGAACTACCAGAGCGCGTTCGGCATTGACTCGCCCGACGAGGTGATATTCGACCTGAACTACAGGGAGGTCATCCAGAAGGTCGGCCATCCCCCGAAGATAGGATCCCGAATACACAGCCCCCACAGGGGAGAGGACTGGGTGATCATACAGCTCAACATGGGCGAGACGATGCTGTGGAGCAGGATGAGGCTCCAGATACTCTGCCAGAGGTTCCAGGAGAGCGTCACGACCGGCGAGGGCAAGGTCACGCAGAAGAAGCCGGACTTCGACCTCAACGACCTGAACAACCGCTCATGATCTGGGCTTCAGCGGGACCCTGAACAGGACTTCGAAACCGTCTGGCTTTGCGGCTCCGTAGTTGTACTCTTTTCCTTTGTACTCGAACGCCACATGGTGCCTGAAGTCGTCCCCGACCCTCACGACGAAATTGGCGACTCCCTCCCTGCTGGCTTTCGGCTCGGGAGCCTTGATCCAAGGGACGTTCTTGCTCGCCCAGAACCTCTTGTATTGGTCCATTCTAGACGATATTTCGTGGGCCGGCGCTGGCTCGTATCCGAAACGCTCGGCCACGGCGGATGCGATCTCGTAGCAGTCCTGCCCGGACTGGTTCCATGCTTTGGCGCCCCTGATCAATCCTAGCCTGTCGGACATCTCATGGCCGACCTTGTTGACGCGCGGTACTTTCGACTCCATCCACCGGGAGAATCTCATTCCCTATTTAACGCGTCGGACGGCTTTTCTTTCGGCCGTCCCGGCTTGTGGGCGTCCCACATGACCACCCTCGGGAAATTTGGCTTCGGCATGGTGGTCCTCACGCCTTCGGGAACGAAGGTCTTTCGGCGGCGGCCGGAGCTCTTCTTCTTTAGTGGGAAGTGTTTCATGTTTTTTCCAATCCGCTAGTCCTACATATTCTAAAGGAGATCGACATGCCCGTTAATCCGGGGAACCACCAAGACAAAAGCCTGAACGACTGCAAGCCGTCCAGCCCCGTCGAGACGAGCAGGGGGGTGGATCCGCCCCCTCGGGATTGCCCGGGGCCCGTCGGCATGGGATCCGGTTGGTTGGAGCGGGGGTCGTCATCCAAGGTCAGCGTGGGCAGAGACGCCCAGTGCGACCCAATGCAGACCGGGCAGATAGTCGAGGACATGAGGAACCCAGAGCGTGAAGTTCTGTACAGGTACTCGAAGAGCCTCCGCGGTTGCGACGAGGCCATGCTCGACCTCTTCAGCAACGTGGTGGTGATAGACGAGGACGGGAAGGCCCACAAGGTTCCGATCATATGGGGAACGCAGGAGCGGGCGGTCGCCTGGATTCTGCAGGACAACACGCGGAAGGACGGCAGCCTTGTGGTCGAGCGCATAAGGCTGCCCATGATGGCCATTTACTCGTCGGGAACGGAGTTCGATCAGAGCCGCTACACCTACCACAAGGCCTTGGACTACATGAGGTTGAGGAGCGACGGAGGAAGGCCCGGCTTCCACGTCAAGGAGAAGGCGGAAAGGGACACGGTTTTCGGCGTGGCCAGGGGAATACCCGTGAACAAGACCTATACCCTGCTGGCCTGGACGGCCTACATGGAGGACATAGACCAAATTCTTGAACAGGTTCTGGTAAAATTCTCGCCAGTTGCATATATAAGCGTGCGAGGGGTCAGGTGGGAGACAATAGTCACACTAGATTCCGTAGCGAACAACGTGGATTACGAACCGGGCGACCAGAACCAGCGAATCATAAAATTCGAGTTTAATCTGACCGCAAAGTCGTATATACCACAGCCGATAGTTCGGAAAAAGTCCGTGCTGAATACGAAGGTGGACCTTCACAACAGCGTGGAAGAGAAGGACATATCGGATGTTTTGGGAAGGATAGAGAACAGCGTCGAGAACATAGAAAGGCAGATGGGATGATTGAGATCAAAAACAAGACGAAGAGTCCTGTGCAGCTGCTTATAAGGTCAAGGAAGTCGCCAAGATCGTTCACGACGCTGAACATACCAGGGGTTGGTGCTGGGAACAACATCTTCCTCCTGGAGGACGAGAGGAACACCGAGTACGTCGGGCGAGCAGAGCAGATGGGGCTCATCTCGACGAGGCACATCACAAGTAAAGAATTGAACAAGGGAGAATAACGTCATGGCAATCCTAAGGGGCTTTCCACCCTCCAACACAATTTCGCCGTCGGTGCGAATCACCGAGAAGGACTTGAGTTTCATCGCGCCTGAGCAGTCCTTCCACCGCGCCGGCCTCGTTGGCTTCGCGAGCAAGGGGCCGATCAACATCCCGACGGTCATCCGCTCGCGCAGGCAGCTGAACACCGTGTTCGGCTATCCCCACCCCGAGGCGGGAGACCCCTATCTCATATACGCCGCCGAGCAGTACCTGCTCGTGGCCTCTGAGCTCTACGTTGTCCGCGTCGCCGACACGGACCCCGTCAGCTGGGAGCGCGCCAAGACCGCCGAGGTCGAAGTTCCTTCGGCTGGCGGCCAGGTCACAATCGTTTCCGACACCGCCGGCCCGTACAGCCTCGACAAGGACATGTACTTCCGCTGGAGACTCAACGGCATTCTGGCCTCGAAGACCCTCGTGGCCCTCGCCGACGAGAACCATCCCGATCCGAACGTGCAGAACGACGGCTACAGCGCGTCGCAGCTCGCCGAAGACCTCAACATGCAGATCGACCCCGCGGTCGACGGCATAGAGTTCTTCTCGACCACGGAGCAGATCAGCTATGTAGAGGCCGAGGAGCATTCCACTTCCCAGATCGACACGGACGCCACTTTCACGCTTTCGCACAACCACGTGGTTGCGGGTACGGTGACGGGCCGCGTGGTGGTCAACGGCGTGGTCGTGCAGTCGTTCTCCGTGAACGACGCAGGCGTCTTCAGTTTCCGCCAGGTCGCCAGCTCGACCGTCAAGGCCATCAACGGCGTGCTTAATCTCACGGCCGGCACTGTGACGCTCACATACAACTCGAACCTGCCCGCCTCGACCTCGTCGTCGTCGGCAGGTGCCAACAAGGTGTATGTTAACTACAAGTACACCTCCACCTATACGACTTCAAGGATCGGCGTTCGCACGACCTTCTCGTTCGGCCCGAGCGCGAGCCTCGAGCTCGTGTCGGTTGCGGACGCTCTCTACGGGCCGACCTCAATCGACGTGGGCAGCGGCGTGCATGTCGGGCCGACAGGACTCGGCAACGGCATGACCGTAGCCCAGATGACCGGAAGCATGGAAGGTAACTACGACTTCACCAACTTGTCGTCGTTCGACCTCCAGGTGGTTGTCGACGGCACGGACAACGTGCTCATCGACAACGTCGTGCAGGTCGTTGACCTGTCCTTCCTGAAGAGCAACTCTGGTGTCACGGCTTCGGACGTGGTTGACGAGATCAACGCCAAGATATCCGCGGGCGATGTCCCCGGTGGTTTCGAGGCCGTGGCGGTCGCCGGATACGTGTCCGTCCGCACGCTGCACGCCGGAAACGACGCGAGGCTACTCGTCAAGAACGAGAGCTCGGTGTTCGAGATGCTGGGCTTCGACGCCCCGCTCATCGACCCGACCAACCCCGCTGTCCTCAACGAGCCGGGCGGCACGAACCAGGGCTTCTACATCACCGCCGAGGGCGGATCGCCCGAGGGAGTGAGCGGAGACGCCGATATATCGACCTACGGCCTCGTCAACGGCGACAGCAACAGGTACGGCGACGTATCGGTGATGCTAATGGCCGACTCGGCCGGAATAGAGGGCAACGCCACTCAGGTGGTTGTCAAGAACAACATCAGAGAGGGCAATTTCGTCCTCGAGGTGTACAACAACGGCGTGCAGGTAGAGTCGTGGGGCAACCTGTCCAAGGACGAGACGAGCCGCTACTACGTCGAGACCTTCCTCACGCTCGTTTCGGACTACGTTCGTGCAACGGACAACTCGGCCAACCCGGCGCCGCCGCTTGACGGAACTTACACCCTCTCGGGTGGCAGTGACGGAATACCGGCCGATCCGGACGACCAGGACTACTTCCTCGTCGGCAACCAGAGGGGCTACACGGGCATCTACTCCCTCAGCGAGCCGGAGCAGATCGACCTCGACCTCGTGGCCATACCCGGCCACAGCTCGACGAACGTCGTTCTCGCTCTCATCGACATGGTACAGAACCTCAGAACGGACGCGCTGGCAATCGTCGACGCTCCGTTCGGACTCACCGTGAAAGAGATCGTGGCTTGGCAGAACGGCGCTCACCCGCTTAACGCCACCCGATTCGACTCTGACTTCGCCGCCCTCTACTGGCCGTGGGTCAAGATTCGCGACACCTTCAACAACGTTGACGTGTGGGTTCCGCCGTCGGGTTCCGTGATGGCGGTCTACGCCAGGAACGACGCCCTAGCGGCACCGTGGTTCGCACCTGCCGGCGTGAACAGAGGCGTGGTGCCGGGCATCACCGACGTGTTCAGCCGTCCGACCCTCGAGGAAAGAGACCTGATGTACGGCAACAGGAACGCGATCAACCCGATCGTCCAGTACGCCGACTTCCAGGACTTCGTCGTCTGGGGCCAGAAGACCCTGCAGCGCAGGCCGACCGCCCTCGATCGGGTGAACGTCAGGAGACTGATGTTCGTCATCGAGAAGCGCATTCGCGCCGCGTCAAGGGCCCTGCTGTTCGAGCCGCACGACGAGCAGTTCCGTGCGCGTTTCGTAGACATAGCAACGGCGATCCTTCAGGACATAAAGGTCGGCCGAGGCCTCACGGCTTTCATCATCAAGGCCGACGAGGAGTTGAACACCCCCGACGTGATCGACAGGAACGAGTTCCGTGCCAGAATCGGCGTTCAGCCGACCAAGGCCGTCGAGTTCATGTTCATCGAGTTCAGCATCCACAGGACGGGAAGCTTCGAGGCTGGTTCGGACACCTTCTGATCGAGTTTTGATAGATAACATAGGAGAACAAGAAAATGCCGATTAACATGGGTATGGGCCGCCTGGGCGGCAACGACGTCATCCACAAGCGTAAGTTCCGGTGGACCTTCGCGGTGGAGCGCGACGCGGGCAAGAGAGTCCCCGCCAGCTTTGTGAAGGTGGCCGCCCGTCCGCAGATCGAGATCGAGGAGACGGAGATCAACTTCCTCAACGCCAAGACCTACATCCCCGGCAAGGGAACGTGGCAGTCCATGACGGTCACGTACTACGACATCACGGCCCTCAGCGGTATCGGCAACGAGGAGCTGTGGGGCTGGCTGGCCAGCGTATACAACTACCTCGACAACGAGAAGCTGACCCAGTCGTCCCGCAGGCGATGCTACGGCGGAACCGGAATCATCACGATGTACGACGGTTGCGGACAGGAACTCGAGGAGTGGAAGCTGATGGACTGCTGGCCGCAGGCCGTGAACTTCCAAGAGCTTGACTATGCGTCTTCCGACGAGATGACGATCGAGGTCACCCTGAGGTTCTCCAACGTCAAGTACACCAACAAGTGTGGCCAGAACCCGACGGCCAAGTGCTGCGGTTGCGGCGAGGGAATGGGCGGGTCTTCGGTCGACTAATTCGTATTCAGAGGTCAAAGAGAAGGCCGGCGGGGATTCCCGCCGGCCTTTTTTGTTTGGTTTTCGACTAGGATATCTGGGAGGTTTTTACCGATGGGCAGAAACATGGGCATGGGCGTCCTTGGCGGGATGGACGTGTGCTTCAAACGCAAGTTCAGGTGGATGTTCCGCATCGACGGCGTGGTGGGCGAGGGGGCCAGCATGCTCCCCCCCGACAAGGCCGCGAGGCCAAGCCTCAGCTTCAAGGAGATAGAGGCGCAGCACCTGAACGAGACAGTATACTTTGCCGGGAAGCCGGACTGGAAGCCCATACAGATCACCCTGTTCGACCTGAAGAGGAACAAGAATCCGATATTCGAATGGCTCAAGAACCAGTACGACACCTGCGACGACAAGGCCGAATGGAAGAGGCCGGGCGGGAACTGGAAGAGGACCGTCAATCTGGAGCTTTACGACGGCTGCGGAGAGACGGTGGAGAAGTGGGTGATACGGAACGCGTGGCCCAACAACATAGAATGGGGCGACCTCGACATGAGCGAGTCCGGGTATGTTGTGGTCGAGCTCACGCTGCGGTACGACAGGGCGTGGATAGAAGGCTGCTAGTCCATGTCCCGCTTGAGAAGGTTCCTCATTTCGGCGAGCATGTCCTCGAGCTGCTTTGATTTGAGGTTTAGCCTTCGGCAGGCCCCGCTCTTGTTGAGGCGACCCTTTTTTGTGTAGACCTTTTTCTCGTCCTCGAGTAGGGCCTTGACTACGTCACCGTATCCGTTGGCTATGAGCTTGTTGATAAGCTCCTGCCTTTCGATGTGTTCTGTTCCGCTCATAGAGCCATTATATAGACTTTGCTAGATAAAATCAATGGTGTCCGTTCGGGTCGAACATCTGCCTTCCGTTCTTGAATACGGAGTTCCCCTCAATGAACTGTATGTGGTTTAGGTACTTTTTCTTTAATTCGTTGTAGTTTCTTGCGGTTCTGTAAAGCTGGCGGAAGTGGTTCAATATGCAGGTGGTCATGTAGTTGAAGGCCTTGCCCTTGCGCGAATCGAACCTGTTTATCTTGTCGAAGCATATCATCGCCCCCTCCTGGATCGCGTCGTCCGCGTCTATGAGTTGGAACTTGGCGTACCTGACTATGTTCTCGGAGAGGGTGAAGAAGGCCACGGCTAGTTTCTGCTTGGATTCCTCGTATGTGGCGGAGCACTCGCTCAAGGAAGTCATCTTGGAACTCAACGAATCTTCGTTCGGGGAGGCGTCCAGGTTCCGAACCGTCTTCCTCGATATCGTCTCCCTGATGTCGGCTATGAGCATCCCGAGCCTGTCCTGCTTCCTTTTTGACTCCTGGAATGTGTTTATGAGTCGCTCTAGGTTTTTGTTGTTTATGTACTCGTTCACTTTTCTCCTGTTTCGTCGTTACGCGTCCAGTCCTCGATCCTAGATCGGGCTTTTTCCATCGCGTCCTTGAACCATTCGGACGCAACTCGGTGGTAGTCGGGGGCGTATAGCTTGCCCAGCGTTATGCTCCTTGCGTGATCTATGTTTTCGTCGGTGTTCCTGGTGAAGTTGGCCTCGGATCCTATGATCTTGGTTCGCACCCCGTGTTCCCTCAATATCATGTTCCCCAGGGTCTCCGTGTCGGGCCAGTTCGGTCTCTCCGGGTGTGGCTCCTGGCTGGGGAGGCCGCACATGGCGGCCAGTCGCCTCATGCTCCACCCGAAGCCTATGCGGTCGAGCGTAGGCATGTGGTACATGGTGGCGGTGTGGCTGATCATCCCTTTCCAGTCGTCGTGGTTCCTCGGGCTGATCTCGTAGCCGACCACGGGCGATAGTCCGGCCTCCTCCTCCCCGCACATGGATAGAGCCCACTCCACAAAGTCCCGCCTCATGAGGAAGGCGTCGGAGTGGGTGGAGAACATGTACTCGGTCCTGCACATGCTCTGCGCCAGGTCCAGCGCGACACAGACGGGGTCGGAGGGGTGCAGGGTGCCGTTCTGCCTGACGCAGTGGACCTCTAGGTCGTCGGCGTGCATGTCGAGTATTCGCTCGAGATGGTGGCTCTCGCTCCCCGTGTCCACGACGACTATGTAAGGCTTTTCGGTCTGGAGCCTGAGTATACCGACGCAAAGCTCCAGGGATTCCGGGGTGTCCATGACCGGTATGACGGCCGTCACCCTGTATTCCCATGGCTTGCGGACGCAAGAGCCCCTCCATGGTGCCTCGTTAACATGCCTATTCCGAAGCGGGGCGCAATTTTTGAAGTTCATCGCTCATATAAGATAGGGTTACTAACCATTTTTCAGAGGTAAAAATGTCTTTTAGGCACACTACGATCACCGTTGACGGGAGATGCATAGACCTCCTTCTCACGGACGACGAAATATCGAACGCTTTGGAGAGGGCGCTGAGGGACGAGAACCAGCAGTTCATAGACGATAAGACCTGCTGTTCGTGCTGGCCGGTCAACCCCCCGCCAGAATGCCCCTTCTGGAGGCGGATACTTGGCGTATGCAGGGAATGCGATCAATAGAGCGCGCCGCCGAGGCGGTTGAGCTCATCATGGAAAGGCCGTGGGCCCGAAAGGGCTACGAAGACCTGGCCTCGTACTACGACTCCACGGGCATGGGGGACGAGGCCGAGGTCGTTCGTTTTCTTGTTTCGGAGAGGTTCGGTGCTGACCATACAAGTCCTGACGAGGAACAACGCGAAGACCATATCGGCGTGCCTTGAGTCCGCGGCCCGTGTGGGCGGCAGGGTGATCGTGGGGGACATGGGTTCCAGCGACGACACCCCGCACATCGCCAGAAGTATGGGTGCCGAACTGGTGGCCGTTGGGGACGGCGGGGACATGTCCGATGTTCGCAACGGGCTCTGTTCGGAGGGCCCGAACATGTATCTCGAGCCGTGGGAGAGGATAGCGAGGGGGGCGGAGGCGGTCGGATCCATGGAAGGGTCGCGGTCGTTCTATGTGGTGTCGGGAGGATACGTTTCCAAGCAGGTGAGGCTCTGGGACCGCGGCAGGTTCGAGAACCCGGTTTTCGAGACAGTGGTGGGCTCTGGGGCCGTGGTCGACCCGAGCGTCGTGGTAGTCTCCGAAGGGCAGCCGGACAACAGGGGCCAGAACACGGAGGCCTGTAGGCGGTGGGCCGCGAGGAAGCCCACCTCGCCCGATCCCTACTACTACCTCGCGTGCTGTCTTCTGGCCGAGGGCCGTGGTCGGGAGTTCATGGTCGAGGCGACCAAGTACCTAAACCTCGCATCGGGACGCGACGACTCGCAAGTTCTGATGAACTATTACCTCGCGAGGCAGGAGTTCATAGAGGGGGATTCAAGACGGGCGTACCAGAGGGCGATAGAGTGCCTGTTCTATCACCCTTCTTTCGCGGAGTTCTGGTGTCTCCTTGGGGACATGCTCTGTTCGCGCGGGGAGTACAGAAGGGCGATGGAAATGTACCAGAACGCAAGGATCGCCGGGAAGAGGCGGAGAAACGACGACTCGTTCCCCATAGAGATATCCAAATACGAGTCCTATCCGTCCCTAATGGAAGAAAAGTGCCGCAAGGCCGTGGGGGGATCGTTTTTGGTCGCCCCCAAAAGAAATCGGCAGCCATAAATAACTATGGGTCGTGCACAAGGAGGCTGCATTGCTGAAGTTCAGGCTGCTCATACAGTACGAGAATCCGTCGTGCGAGGAAGTTGCCGAGGTCGAGGCTCAGAACTCGTCTGATGCCAGGGATCTGTGTTCGTCCGTGATGCTGGAGTACGGCAGGCGGGATGCGTTCCTGGAGTCCATGAATGTGTACTGCAGCCGCAGGGTCGTGGCGTGCAGGTTGGCGCCGAGGACGAGGCAGGAGGAGCTGCAGGCTCTCGACTTCCTAAAATACGACGTCTAGATCGTTGATGACCACCGTAACCTGGTCCTCCCACCTTGCCACGTCCAACTGCTTCCTGCCCGGGCCGAGCTTGGCCAGCTTGGACTCCAGCTCGTCTATGTGGCAGCTGATGACGCTCCAGTGGTTCTCGGCAAGCCTCCGTATGTCCTCGTCGTGTTCGGGCACCTTCATCCCCGGGAAGTACCTGGACAGCTGCTCGGAGCAATCCTTGATGATTCTGCGGTACAGGGGGGTGTGGCATGCGCACCCTGGGTTGTTGAGGAATTCTTCGACCTGCGGGCCGAGCTCCTTTGGGAGCGACAGTCTGAAGCGGGAGTCCTTCAGGGCCTTCTTCACGTCCTGGAGGGTGATTTTACTTGTCGCCATCCTCTGACTCCCTGATGAAATTCTTCTGGAAATCCATGACCTCGTTTATGAACACTTCGTTCTCGGCCTTTATTCGCTCGTCGGAGGCCCTTCGGTTCATTTCGGACTGCGGGTCCTGGTGGCTCCTTGGGGCTATCGCCCGGCCGCAGCCAGGACACCTGAACTTCCGGGAGCTCATGGAGTCGTTCTTCAGCTCCAGGAGGCCCGATGCGTCGGGGTCGCAGACCTTCTTCCATCCGCACGACAGGCAAAGGAGTATGGAATTGCTACTCGGCATTTTCTTCTACGCCGATGATGCTTCGGGCCTCTAGGTAGTTCGTGTAGGTGGCCGACATGGTTGCCAGGTAGCTCCCGGCCATTCCGCAGGCGAACACCGTCTCCGGCTCGCGGCCCACGATGAGGTAGCCGCACAGGAAGCCGACCCAGGTGCCGGAGCACTGGTAGCAGGACACGAGCTTGGAGAGCCACGGATGCCCCCGCCTGTCTATGAGGTCACGGAGGGGCTTCATTATGGCGGCCGGGTCCACGATCATGTTTGTGAGACCTATGGTGGCCAATGAAAATATAACTATCCTCGCGATGTCGGACATGCTCATCTCCAGAATGTCAGGTAAAGCCTGTTGCCTTTGAGGAACGATCCGAAGCCCGAATACCTCGACATGTCCTCCAGGTCGGGCGGGCAGTCGGCCTCGAACTCTATGTTCAGCACGGAGTTCCTGTCGACCTTATCGATAGTAACGGCCCTTCCGAAGTGCTCCGAAAGCGCCGCCTCCTGCTCCGGCCCGGCGGAGTCAAGGAAGTCGAGGATCGCCGCCCGGCCCGTGGGCCTGAGGGAGGGACTCAGCCGGCTGACCGCCCACTGGTCCCTGAAGCGCCTCATCTCCGGCATCCGCCTCCATGCGGAATCGTCCTCGAAAATCAGGCTTTCCGCGTTCTTGAAGCCTAGCCTGATCGGGTCGCGTGAAGTTTCCATCGTGACAGTTTTTGTTTCGCCTCACTAATGTAGTTGATGGATCGTCGGTTCGATCGCGCGACTCCGACATCCGATGCACACCAACCAAAGTCCAATTAAAGAGGGAGAAAAAATGGCCGACGACTCGTTCAGACAGCAGAAGAGGCAGATTTCGCAGGAAGAGATTTCGCAGGAGGAAACGCAGGCGGCGGCCTCAGAGCAGCTGGAGGCCATGGCCGCCATGAGGAGGAAGGCCGCCGAGGAGGTGGGCGACGACTTCCAGGAGCCGCAGGGCGAGATCGCCCAGAGGGTCAAGGGCAACATCCCGGAGGCCTTCAAGAGGGCAGTCCGTGGGGGTTCCACCGCGCAGGCCCCGGCGAAGGGCCAGGAGATGAGGGTCACCGGAAGCGGCAAGCTCGAGGAGCTCATCGCCGGGATCGGCACCCGCGGGAACATGGTCTACGAGAAGATCGAGCTCCCCTCGAAGGGCAAGTTCTACACCGGCGAGGACGGTCCGGCCGACGGCGTAGTCCACATCAGGCCGATGACGGGCGAGGAGGAGGAGATCCTGGCCACGCCTCGGTTCGTGAAGAAGGGCCAGGCCATCAACATGATATTCAACAGGTGCATGAAGGAGAACTACGACTCCGCGAACTTCCTGACGCAGGACAGGACCTACATGCTGATCTACCTCAGGGGCATATCGTACACCCCGGAGTACGACGTGGAGGTCAGGGACCCGGAGACGGACCAGACGTTCGCCACCACGATCAACCTCAACGACCTCTTCGTCGACTACTGCAAGGCGGAGTTCGGCTCTGATAACCTTGAGGACGTGCTGCCGGTCACGGGGTACAGGTTCCGGTACCGCCTGGCGGTCGGCAAGGACGAGCAGGTCATCCAGGAGTACAGGGAGCGAAGAGCCAAGAACTTCGACCTTTCCGGACAGGCGGACGACACGCTCCTCTACAGGACGGCCCACCTCATCGAGGAGGTCGAGGGACTCACCGACAAGAGCGAGATCCAGACCCTGCTCAAGAAGCTGCCGATACAGGACGTGGCGTACCTCAGGACCGTGGTGAACGAGCCTCCGTTCGGAGTCGACACCAAGGTGGCCATCACCAACCCGTACAGCCTGCGTGACTTCGAGATCGAGCTTCCGCTCGAGTCAAATTTTTTCTTCCCTCGGGCAAAGAAAAAGGCGGGGACGATGTCGAAGACTCAAGCCTAGCCCTCTGGAACAACCTCATGGAGGAGATGTTCTTCTTCATGTACCACATGCGCCAGAGCAGGGACAATTTTCTGTCTTTGCCCATAAACGAGAGGAAGTGGATGATAGACCGCTTCATCAAGCAGAAGGAGAGGGAGAACGAGGCCATGGAGTCCGCACGCAAGAAGGCTAAGAGGAGGTAGAGTTGGCGACCAAGGAAAGAAACCAGAACCCGGTCGTGGGCGACGAGATCAGCCTGCGTCTTTTCACCTACAACTCGAACCAGAGGAGCGCGGTCGAGAGCGTCGACAAGGTCTCCGTCTACCAGATCGACCAGACCTGCGCCACGGAGGACAACCCCGAGGGCAGAAGGCTGGTCGCGGAGATAGGGCCGGGGGACATCGAGGAGGTCGGAGACCCGTTCGGGGGCCACTACAAGGTCGCCGTGGTTCTCGAGTCGGAGGTGTTCACGGTTGGCACGTACATCGATGTGTGGGACGTGAGGTTCAGCCAGAACCAGTCCGGGACAGTGACAAACCAGTTCTCCGTGCTGTCGGATCTGTGGTACGCGTCCGACATGCCCGTTGTGTACGACTTCTCGTACGGCTTCAGGCCCAACAGGGTACGGAAGGGCGAGAGGAGATGGCTCACCATCGAGGTGGTGCCGAACGTGCCGAGGGCGTCGGACATGGACAGGTACTACATGAACCTCGCCGTGGCCAGCCCCATAAAGATATCCGTCGAGAAGGCGTGCGGGGAGTGCGTTCCCAAGGAGAGGGACCTGCGGATGGTGGTCGAGGGGGCGGACGTGGAGTACCGCAGGGACACGGAGGCCTACTTCTTCCTAGACACCGTGGAGCTCGGCATGGACTGCGGGATATACAACGTGTGGTTCGAGCTCCAGTTCGGCGAGAACAGCTTCATATCCGAAAACCTGCAGCTGCAGGTCTACTGACGGCTCCGTGGATGGGTTTGGAAAGTGCATGGTCGGGGGCCAAACGGGCCTAAACGCCTTGTTTTTCCCCCGGTTGGTTGAAGGGGTGGTGTGTCAGAAGGAGGGGGAGGAGCGATCCTCCCCCTCCGGTGCCGCCTTCCTCGAACTTTCCCGTCCCCTAAAATTCGTTGACGATCCGCCACTTCGCCGTATAACCTTTGGTGTCGGAAGATACGCGACCCACACCGCAGGGAGAAAGACCATGACGGCCCAAGGATCAGTAGACCTGGTTTTCGAGAGCTCCATCCGCAGGTCGGAGAAGAAGATCGTAAACCCCACCAAGGCCCTGATGCTCAACGTCCTCGACGAGGCGGGCTTCGAGGGCGTGTGGGAGCTCAAGGACTCGAGGAGGATCAAGAAGAAGGGTCGGGAGCGGTTCGGGGCCATAAGGCTCGAGTCGCGGGCGGGGGCCAAGAGCGTGAGGGTGTGGTGCAAGCCGAGGGGAAACGACACCGCGTTCGAGTACTCCCTGTTCCCGCCTGCGGGGGTGGACCTGCAGATGGCGTTCGCGGTACTAAAGAGGGTGAGCCCAATCACCCTGAGGGTCTCCGAATCCCCCGAACTACCGAAGGCCGTCATGGCCCGGGCGCTGAACATCGACCTGCCGATGCCGAAGGAGGAGGAGATCGTCGAGGTGGAAGACAGCGAGCCTGCTTCGCTCCCAGCGAACGAAGACCTTCAAGAGAACCCGGCCACCGAAGAGGCCGCGGCGGGACACGGCGAGACCGAGGGGGATGCGGCAGCGGAACCCATGAGGACGGCGTTCCCGTCGATGGAACTTGAGCCATCGACCCTGCTTTCCGACCAGGGGGCCATGGACAGGGCGCTGATGGCCATAGGCTTCGTCGCCGAGTTCGGGTACGCGAAGAAGGCGGAGGCCTCCTCCAGCATCGTCAGGAGCCTCGGAATCAAGAGTTTCGTGTCGGGGCTGAGTCCGACCTACACGAGCGTGGAAGGGGCCATGAGGGCCCTCACGATGGCATTGAGGAAGAAGGGGAGGTACATCGAGAGAATCCGATGCGAATCCCAGAACGGCAGGGGGGTCAGCGAGGGCGTCAGGGGGTACAGGATCACTTCGGCTGGCGAGCGCAGGCTGGAGGCCATAAAGGGCAATTTCGGTCCCGAGGTCGAATCCAGGCTGAACCCGGTATGGCGGAAGGGCTCCGCGCCGAAGGCGACGCAAGGGCAGTCCTGCCCTGTTCCCAGCCCGGCGTCAGAGGACCCGGCCCCACCGGTGTCGAACTCGGCGGCGGCCGCGGCGGTTTCCCCGGTGTCCATCACGCGGATCAAGGACCTGCTGGCCTCGTACGAGGACTCGGACAGGCAGGTGGCGGAGATAGACGGCGTCCTGGGGTCGATGGAGGAGGAGATCAGGAACCTGCGTGTTGACATAGAGGCGCTCGATCTGGCCGAGAAGGAGAAGCTCCGTCAGATCGACTCCATCCGAGGGGAACTAGACAGGATAGCTTCCCGACGGGGCGAGGCCTCGAAGAGGCTCGCCCAGAAGGAGTCCGAACGCAAGGACTGGGCGGAGATGAAGGCTCCCCACCAGAAGGAACGGGAGCGGATCGGAGCCATGCTCTCTGTGCTGGAGGACGGCTGATGGTCATGGTGCCGATCAGGGTCGTCGAGAGACGCGACGATGGCGTGGAGTGCCGGCTCGGCAGCTCGCCCGGGGCGGACGCCCCCGTACGATTCCTGCCCGCGGTTTGCATCCTCAAGATCGTGGTGGCCGAGGGTTCCGACCTGGGGGTCGTGGTCTTGGACCCAGAGAGAATGCCGGAAGATATCAGGGCCGCGCTGGGCTGCTGAAGAAGAAGTCGTCCCCGATCGACATGAGGTCGTCGAACAGCAGTGCCGTCCACTGGCCGTACCGCATCATGCAGGGGAACTCCCTGCCCCCGAGGTCTGCGGACCTGAGGAAGGCCAGCCGCGGCTTCCTGTCCTTCTTCCACAGGAGGAGAGGCATCCTGCCGCACCTCTTGGAGTCGTCGCTGACCTGCTTTAGGAAGGAATCGAGCTCGGCCTGGCGGCCCGAGAAGGCGGTGCAGAGGTCGATGTCGTTGTAGCCTCCCTTGCTCTCCAGGACGAACAGGAAGCCCTCCGGGCACACGATGTCGCCCGTGTAGGTGTCGGAGGCCGCCCTCGACAGGTGAACCCGTTGCCCCCAGCGATTTCCGCTGCCCACCGTGCGGTTGAACGACCCGCCCCCGGGGCGGGCGGCGATGACGTCCCGGAACCTGTCGTTGAGCTTCTTGATGAGGTCGAGTTCGACCCTCTTGCCCTTTCGGCCAGACTTTATCTTCTTGGGCCTGCTCTTGAGAATATCCTCTATTTCAGAATCTTCTTCTTCCACAAAGTCTATGTAGTGCGGAAGAAAAAAATACCAAAAGCGGGGGCTATTGCTCTTCAGAAGCAAGTGAGTTGGACGGCTTGTCCTGTTTGCCCGAAAGAGCCTCCAGATGGGCCTGGCAGGCCTTTAGGACGCCCTGGAGGTCGTCCTTCTCCTCTATCGCCCTCATGACGGCCACACCGCACTTCTGGAGTGCCGTTAGACCAGGCTCGTGGCGCTGGGACCAGTGGGTGTGGACGATCCGGCGGATCTGGTTGACTATCGTCTGGGCGTTGGACACAAGGTGCCTCGTGCCCATGTCCCCGGCGCTGTCATTTAAGTCCTGAAGCGCGTTCAGCACATCAGACACCCTCTGGGCGAAGTACTGGTCCGCCTCGGTCAGGATGAAATCCTTGAATTGCATAGTGCTATCTAGGCCTTTCAGGCCACGTTCCAGGAGGCCTTCGGCCTCCCGACGGGCTTTTTCGGGGGTCGTTTTTCTTTGCACGCCGACGCCACGCCCGCCACGCTGGCCTTCGCCTGCTTGAGGGTGTCTGCGGCCCCCGATTCGTATAGTTCCTTCGGCGTGCAAAGGTGTTCGCAGGAGTAGGGGAGTTCGACGTCCTCCGCAACCGAACCGTCCTTGGCGTACCTCTGTTCGCTCGTCTTGGGGACGAAGTAGCAGGTGAAGCACATGGACGGGTAGGTGTTGTTGTCCACGAACGGGGCGTTCTTGTGGGCCGTGGTGTAGACGTCCATCTTCTGGCCGCACAACGGGCAGGTGATCTTCTTCATAGAGGCATCTTATCCATCCCGCGAGAGGAGAACCAGTCGGGGCCGTAGTTGACGGTCATCTGCTCGCCCGCCTTGATGTCCCGCAGGGCCATGATGGCGATGAGCTTGTCGTGGAAGTTCATTGAGAAGGCGCAGTTGTTGTCGTCGCTGTGGTTGTAGATCATGGTCCAGCCGAGGGGCACCGCGAGCCGGCCCTCCCACGCGATGACGTACCTCATCAGGTTGTGGTCGACCTGGCACTCGGGCATGAAGTCGACCACGGGGGCTATCTCCACGAAGGTCTGGCTCTTGATTTCTCCCTTGGTGAAGACGCAATGCCCCATGCGTTCGTCCCACGTGATGTGAAGGCGTTCGTCGAGAAAGGGAGCGAAATTTTTCATTTACCGCTGGAACCGAAGCCCCCAGACCCGCGGCTGGAATTCTCCAGGGAGTCCGACTCCACCAGGGGGAAGTTGAAATGGCCCTCGAATATGATCTGGGCTATCCTGTCCCCTTTCTCGACATGGAAGGTGTTGTGCTTGTCGGTGTTCAACAGCACCACCTTTATCTCGCCCCTGTAGGAGCTGTCCACGACGCCTGCGAGAACGTCGACGCCGTGCTTGCTCGCCAGGCCCGAACGCGGCGCGACCCTCCCGTAGAACCCCTCCGGTATTTCCATGGCCACGCCGGTGCCGACGGTCTTCCGCTCGCCGGGGTGGATCATGACGCTCTCCGTGCTGGACAGGTCGGCTCCTGCGTCGGTCGGGTTGGAACGGACGGGGGTCTTGGCGTCCGCGTCCAGAAGCCGGACGCGCACGTGCGGGACATCGTAGTCCGTCTTGGCCCTGTAGAACCATCTTGATACGAAGTTCATTTTATGCCTCGCACGACGAGCAGGTCAGGATGCTGCGGGCCAGTTCCTGGGCCGGGTTGGCAGACCTCTGGTAGTAGAAGGTCTTTACGCCCATCTCCCAACCCTCGATCAGAAGACTGTTGACATCCTTGGGTGAAGTTGAAGGCGGAATCATGAGATTCAGGCTCTGGGACTGGTCGATGTACTTCTGTCTCTGGGCGGCCTGTATCACGATCTCCTTCTGGGAGATTTCTCCGAAGGTCTTGAAGACGTCCTTCTCCTCCTTGGTGAGGAAGTCCAGGTGCTGAACCGATCCACCCTTGACCAGAATGGTCTTCCATGTGTCTTCGTCGTTTCTCTCGTACTTCTTGAGAGTCTCTTTGAGGTACGGGTTCTTGTAGGTGAACTTCCCCTTGGCCAGGTTCTTGACGAAGTAGTTGCTGTTCAGGGGCTCTATGCTGGGGCTGACCTGGCCGAGTATGAAGCTGCTGGAGGTCGTGGGGGCGACCGCGAGCGTGGTGACGTTCCTCCTCCCGTAGCCCTTGAGCAGCGGAGGCTCGCCGTAGTCCTTTGCCATCTGCTCCGTCGTCTTGTCGGCCCGCTCACGCACCTTCTTCCATATCTCCGCGTTCTTCATCTTCGCCTCCATGCTCTCGAAGGCGATCATCTTACTCTGGAGGTACGAGTGCCATCCGAGAACGCCGAGGCCCAGGGCGCGCTGCTCCATGGCGAAGCGTCGGGGGGCCTCCATGTACTTGGCGCCCTCGGTCTTGCGTATGAACTCCTCGCAGACGGCGTCAAGGAACATGACCATGGTCTCGACCGCGTCTGTGTCGGCCATCTCGTCCCAGTGCAGGAGGTTCAGGCTCGACAGCACGCAAACGAACGAGTTTTCCTCGTCGGAGAACAGCTGTATTTCCGAGCAGTTGCCGGTGAGGACGCCGTTGAAGACGGCCTTGTGTTCCTTTGGCTCGTTGACGCAGTAGGTGTCGCTGTTCCCGGCGGGGGCCACCTCGAGGACCTCCGTCCTGGCGAGCCTGCCCCTGTGGTCGGTGAATCGTAGGAGTTCGTCCCCCGGCTTGAGTTCGGAAGCCCTGACCTCCGACCCGTTCTTCAGGTAGAACTTGTGGTATTCAGTGGCCTTCAGTGAGGAGAACTTGAGCGACTGGGTGTCGTCGTCGTCCAGCTCCCTGATGACGAATTTGATTTCAAGGACGGGCTGGTTCGTGCCGGTCTTTCGGATCACCGTGTCCGACCATTCCTTGCCGTTCCAGACCTCGACCTCCTCGCCCTCGTGGTCTCCGATCGTGATTTCCCCGTCGCGGGTGAGCAAGAGGGTGTCCGGGGCCACACAGAGGTTGCTTGCCTTTATCTTCAGCTTCTTGTCCTTGTAGACCTTGGGGGCGTTCTTGTTCGCCGTGTCGACGAACATGATGTACGGGTATCCGGTCTCGAACCGCTTCTGTATGACCTTGGCCCATATGGCCCTCTTGTCCTTGTCCCCTTCGATGAGGTCTTTCATGAACTTGTCGGTGACGGTGACCCCGATGCTCATGTTCTGGATGCTGTGTCCCTCGCTCCTGATTCGGAGGAACTCCTCGATGTCTTCGTGCTCTATGGGCATGTAGGCGGCGAACGATCCCCTGCGGGCGCTGCCCTGGCTGATGACCTCGCTGACCTTGTCGAAAATCTCCATGAAGTGCACGGCGCCGCTGCTCTCGCCGCCCACGCTGATCTTCGTCCCGCGTGGCCTTAGGGCTCCGAAGAAGCCGCTGGTGCCGCCCCCCATCTTGCTCATGATCCCGACCTCGGCCGCCTTCGTGAGGATGCTCTCCATCTTGTCCTCGACGTAACTGCCGAAGCAGCTGACCGGGAGCCCCCTCTTGTTGCCGAAGTTGCACCAGACCGGGGTGGCGAGGGAGTAGAAGCCCCGCTTCATGTAGCCCTCGAACTTGTCGGCGAAACCCTTGACCTTGAGGATGGACTCGGCGTTGTCAGCTATCTGCCTTATCCTCTGCTCGGGGGTCACGCCCGGCTCGAGGTATCCGCGCTCGAGGAAGAGGCGGCTATGGGAGTTGAGCCAATAATAGTCCTTGTTTGTCATGCCTGTTTTCTTTTCCATTCGAATTTCATGCTCCCGCAGTCGTAAATCCTGTTGTAGCCAAGGTCGGACATTATTTGTCGCTCAGTTTTGTTGGGGTCGTGCCCTTTGGCGACGAGCACATTCTTTCGGAAGCCAAAGCGACCGAACCTCTTTCCTCCCCTGACATAGAAGTAGTTGGGGGGCGTGTCTTTTGCCTTTTTGAAGCCAAGGGTTTTGTACAGGCCGCCGGTTCCCCATCTTTTGTCGCAGTAGCTGGTCACTTTTTGTGGTTGGTGAGCCGATACGAAGTGGGAGAAGATTTTGGAGGCGCCGCCCACGACGGATGTGAACCTGGCATTGCAGAAACGAAGCAACTCGTACTCCGACAATTTTTTCTTGGCTCCGAGGCACACTCGGTTGCCGCCGAAGGTCATAAGGGCCACCAAAATCTCGTCTTTGTAGAGACCATACCTATAGAGCGAGGCACATCGCCCCTGTATGTGGTTGGCTTGGAGGAAGTCTGACGCCTCGCGCGAAGGCACCTCACGCACCGAACAACTTCTCGCATGAATCTTCGTTTTGGTTTGGCCAAGGGCGTTTGCGACCATCGACTTGCAAATATCTTTCTTGTCTCTCCATTCGTCTTCGAATATGTGAATGAGCCTGTGCCCCGCCTTGGATACGGCGACCGTTTTTTCAAGGTGGTAGTTCTTTTTCTTGAAGATGTCGCTGTGCCAGTAGAGGCCGTCTAGTTCGAGCGCGACCTTGGCGGAATACACCATGATGTCAACCTCGCTGACCCCTTCGATTTCCTTGCAGGTTGTCTTTATCGGCAGGTCGGGGAATTGGTTTTTGATATAGTCGGCGAGTTCGATCTCGTACGAACTGGTGTGGCTTACGCAAATCGGACAGAAGCCGCCTCCTTTGATGTGTATGTAAGGCGCCGTGACAAAGTCGCCGTGTTCGGGGCAGGTCACCACGACCGGATCATGAGCTTTGGTGTAGCGGACTTTGTCGTAGGAGTAGCGGGAGTCGTGCGTCTTGCTTGATTTTTCTATGAATATTTCCCTAGTAAATGTATCATCTGCTATTTTGCACTTTTTGCATCCGAAGTATTTGCTGCGCAGTATGTCTCGGACAGTTCGTTCGTAACTTCCATGCTCCTTGCAGACTACGGTGACCAAATCCGACCTATAGTCGTTGACCCCCACAATCGAAGAGAAATCATAGGCTTCGGAATTCGGCTTTGCCTGAATCAAGTTCACAATCTCTGTTGTCGTCCTCTTTTGTTTGACGCCCGTCGATTCATTTCCACAATGCCAACAGCCTTGACGGTTGTTTATGTGATTGCTGGGCTTTATTTTGAATGGCCCGTGAATGCGGCATGATATTATTACCTTTTTAAGGCTGTGTTCGTACTTACATTGTTCATAGTCATATCGATCACCATATATCTTCTTGGCGCGGCTCACAAATTCTTCGTGGGTCAATTTTTTCAAAACAAGTCCTCTGCCGCAAAACTCTTCCCTTTTTTAGAATATTCTACAGGCCTTGAGTGAAAAAAGTCACTCTGATTGTTTCCGAGAACCTGTTCTTCAAACCAAATGGTTTTCGACAGCAGTTTCTTATCGACTTCGAAGACCTTCTTGTATCCAATCTCTTTCAGGGAGTGGTTCATTCTGTCCTTTATGAACTCCTTGAGAACCTCGGAGTTCAGCTTTTCCTCTCCATATCCGTTGACGATCCACTCGACGATCTGCATCTCGTACTTGATGGCCTCCTGGGCCTCGTGGAGTATCTTCTCCTCAAGTTCCTCATCGAACAGCTCTGGGCACTCTTTTCTGATCGCCTTGATGAGTTTCATGCCGATCATGGCGTGGAGGTTCTCTTCCCGGCTGGTGTACTCCACCTGCTTATTCGTGTCCTTGAGCACATTCTTGTAGCGTCCGAACCAGCTAATAGTGTAGAACTGGCTGAAGAGGGCTATGTTCTCGACGAACAGCGTGAAGAGGATCAGGGAATAGACGAACTGCTTCTTGTTGTCCGAGTGAAACTTATGGAGGTGCTTGCGCAGGTAGTTGACCCTGCCCTTGATGATGTCGAGTTCCAGAATTTTGTCGAACGCGTCGTCGATCCCCAGCACCTCGAGCAATCTCTCGTAGGCGTCCCCGTGGATCACCTCCGTATTCGCCATGACATACCCCATGTCGTTGATGCTGGGGTGCGGGAGGTTGTCGCCGAGTTTCGCCCAGAACTTCTTGACGGATATTTCAAGTTGGCCGATGGTGGCGAGGGCCCTGATTATGATCTCCCGCTCTTGTTCGTCCAGGGAAACCATGAAGTCCTGCTTGTCGCTCTGGAAGCTGAATTCCTTGTCCGTCCAGAAACCGTTGTGCATGGCCTCTATGAACTCTTGAGTCCATGGATAGCGATCTGGTTTTCTGCTTATCTGCTCGTCAAATATCATGTGTTGAGTTCCTTTGATTCGTTAAAACGCAGGGGTATGTAAGTCTATTAATCGGAATTTTTCAGGCGAGTGAATCCGCCTTTTTTCTCTAGCGTTATTACCTCACAACCGGTCAGCATTTCTAGGAGGTTGTGATCGTGGGTGGTGATGAAAACCTGCCTGTCCTTCGCAAGTTCCATAATCATGTTATATACACCAACCACGCCCATTTGGTCAATGTTGGTGGTCACCTCGTCCAGGAAAACGATGCTTGGGTGGGTCCCGGAGTTCAGCATCATTACGTGTGCAAACGCCTGCGACACCGCGAGGTTGAGCCTGCGTCGCTCGCCGCCGCTCATCGCGTGGTAGACGAACGGGTCGCCGTCGGACGGACGGCGCTCGATCTTCTCCTCTAGTTCGTTGTTGAACTCAAGGGATATTCGACCGTCGATGAGGAACTGCAACCAGTGGGCGATCCTGGCGTTGAGGGCGGGGATGATCCCGTCTATGACGAACTTCCTTATGCCGGCGTCGCCGAACCCTACGCACCAGAAGTCATAGTAGGGCATCTCTCCCTCTATGGACTTCAGTTCGGACTCCTTCAAGGACAGCTCTTCTCGCCTGGCCGTCGCGTCCTCGGATAGCGAGTCGATCATGGACTTGAACGGGGAGTCCCCCTCGAGCTGCTTCATTCTTTCAGAAAGTTGCTCGGTGAGGGCCTTGATCTGTCCCTCGACGACCCCGGTTCGGTCTCCTTCGGCCCTAGGCTTCTCGACCTTTCCGAGCTCTGCGAGTTCTAGCCTCATATCTTTTATGGACGAAGAGGCTGATGCGATCGAGGATTTGGCGGTGGAGACGGCCTCTGACATGGACTTGATCTTGGCCTCCGCGGCGACGGCCTTTTCTTCGGCGGAGGCCTTCTTGGCAAGGATCGCCTCCGCCTCGGATCGTATGCCGGCCGCCTTCTCCGCCATCTGGTCTGCGTATTTCTTGAAGTTCTCCTTGGACACCTTGCCGAAGCAGTACTTGCAGGTTCCTCCCTCGCTCTTCTCAAGCCTTCTGACCTCCGATTCGTGGTCTTCGGCGAGGGATGCGAGTCTTCGGGCCTCCGAATAGGCCGATTTAGCCTCCATGTCGATTTCGTCCTTGGAGCGCTTTGCCTCGGCCAGCTTTTCTTGGGCCTTCTCCAGCATCTCCTCCAACTTTTGGCGCTTGGCCTCCAAGGAAGGAAGTTCGGAGTTTATCTCCGAGATGCGGGAGACGGCCTCGCTGTACTTGCTGGCGTCCTCGTCGCCCGCAGGTGCGGAAAGGGAGGACTTCAGAACCTCCATCTTGGATTTGATATGAGATATTTCGGACTCGGCCTTCGACCTCCAGGAGGCCTCCTCGTCCTTCGCTATCTTCATCCTAGATTCGGACTGCGCGACCTGCCTGGATATCGCGGCGGCCTCCGACTCGACCAGCTTCGCCTGGTCCTTCTTCTCCTTCTTGAGGGACTTGGCCGTCTCCGCGAAGCCCTTGTACTTCTCGAGCGACAGGAGGTTCTCGACTATCTCCCTCTTGCTGGTCGCGTCGCACTCCAGGAAGCTCCCCGCGTTGTTGTCGGTGAAAACCACGACGTTCACGAAGGTCTCGTAGTTCAGTCCGATCTTTTCCTCTATGAGCTTCTGCGTGGCAGGCTGGCCGCCGAGAGTTATCTCGGTGGAGTCGTCCCACACCCCGTCCTTGCTCTCCCACAGCCGCAGCCCGTCGGGCTTGCGCGTCCTGACGACTCGGTAGTCGCCCCACCTGACCTCTGTGCGGAGCCCCTTGCCGACGGAGTTGTTGATGACGTCCTTGTGGCCGATCTTCTTGGGGTGCTTGATCGTCTTGCCGAATAGCGTGTAGACGATTATCTCCGGTATGGAGCTCTTGCCGGCGCCGTTGCTCGCCGCGGAGGACTCCCCGTCCTGGACGTCTAGGTTGATCCCCCTTACGAGGACCACTTTGCCCTTGTCGGTAAAGTCTATCTCCACTTCGTCGGGGCCGAAGCAGAGGAAGTTCTGGGCCTTGGCGTATTTTATGTCTAGGCTTCTCATGACTCGCAGACTCTGGCGCAGATCCCCTTTCCTATACGGACTAGAGCGTCCCTCTCCAGACCCTCGGGAGCGACCTGCTCGACGTACCTCTCTATCATCTGGTCTTCGTTCTGAAGAATGGACTTGGCGTCGTCCACGACGTGGGACTCGTCCTTGGAAGACTGCTTGATCTCCAGCGTCGCGACGCCGCACGACTCGACTAGTTTCTGGCGCAGCTCGGACATGCGCTTGTCCGCGATGTTGTCGACCTCGAGCCGCACGAAGTTCCCGGCAAGGCCGGAGGAGTCGACCTGGTCCTCGCCTATGATCAAATGGGTCGGGCTGAAGTCGTTCTTTATGTACTCCGACTTGTCCTCCGCGGTGTCGTACACGAGCAGGTGCTTTTCCTGGTCGGCCTCGCCGAAGCTGAGTTGGAGGGGCGATCCGACGTACTCCACCCTGTCGTCCATCTGCTGGGCGGCGTGGTAGTGGCCCAGGAACACGCGGTCCCATCTGCGGAACACCTCGGGGCCGACCCTGACCATGTCCCCCTCGTGCTCGACCGTCACCTCCGAGATCGTCTTGTAACGGGCGTTCCAGACGGCTCCGTCCACCGCTATGTGGCCCCCGAGGATCCTCGGCTCGTGCTTGGAGACCTCCGAATCCCATTTTTCCTCGACCTTCTTGATGTCATCGGTCGGGGAGTGCGTGTAGGGCAGGAAGCCCATGTGGAAAGAGTCGCGGCCGTCGGATATTCGCTGCACCGACGGCTCGGACACCACCGTGACGCCCGGGAGGGTCCGAAGGGGGTTCACGCTTGATACGTCAAGCCTCTCGTAGTGCCAGAGGTCGTGGTTGCCCAGCAGCAGGTGGAGTTTGAGGCGCCCCTTGGAGAGATGGCCCTCCATGATTTCGAAAGTCCTCTGGTAGGCCAGCACGTCGATCTTCTGCCTGTCGTGGAACAGGTCGCCGAGGAAGACGAGGTTGCAGATTTCCCTCTCCTCTGCGGTTCTGAAGGCCCAGTCGAGCGCCTTAAGGCAGTCGTCCAGCCGCGCGGAGGACTTCTTGTGGGGATGGATGTGGAGATCGCTGAAGATTAGTATTTTCATGTCTGCTAGAAAACACTATACCTCTTCGACTTTTTCTTGTCCACCCTTGCCGGATTTCAGAGATTTCTCCAGGGCCGTCCACACGTCGGTAGACTTGACCTTCTGAACTTTGTTTGGCGCCGGGGCCCCGGCGTCGCCCGGAGGAACTCCCATTCCAGGCGGCCCTCCCATGCCCGGTGGGCCGGGTGGCGGGCCGCCGCCGGGCGGACCCGATGGCATTCCCGGAGGACCTCCTAGGGGAGCGGGCGGGCCTCCCGGGGGTCCTGGTGGCGGACCCGGAGGGCCCCCGGGTGGGCCGGGTGGCGGACCTCCCGTTGGAGGACCGGCTTCGCTGACTAGGAATTGGTGAAAGGTGATCATCGTTTTATGTAGTTGGCTGGGGTAGATAAAATAAGCAAGGAGGTTCTCAAATGTCAGACATGGACGCAAAGGATCTTATCACGGTCATCGCCACGGTGTTCCTGCCCCCGCTCGGAGTGGCAATCAAGAGGGGCATAGGAGTTCAGTTCCTTCTGAACCTGGCGCTCACGGTATTCGGCTTCTACATCGCGGGGCTCGTCCACGGGCTCTACGTGGTTCTCAAAGACTAGAATCGGAGCTGGGGTATCTTGGAGAGGACGAGGGGCCAGTTGGCGGAAACCCACCTGTGGAATTCCGCCTCTGCCCTCTTCGGCCCGCTTTCGTCGGTCTTGCCCGAGGTCTGGAACTCGATCTCGTGTGTGGCCTCGTGGACGATCGTGCTGGCGATCTCCACGACGGCTTCCTTCGTGTCGCCGAGCTCCCTCACGATCCTCTGGACATTGACATGGATGACATCCGAAGGAACGATCTGCCTCTCGTCTATGTCGGGGATGTGCTGTTTTATGACGACGTTCGGAACCTTGTTCAGTGCGTTCTGCTGGATGACGTCTTGACCGAATTTGAACTTTATTTTGTTTGTCACCGAGGAGCCTATGACCTTCCTATTTTCGGCCGAAGTGTACAAACCGTAAACCCCGCTGTTCAATGGGGCTATCGTGCTGATGTTGTTTAGAATCTTCTGGTTTGTGGAGCGGCCGTATAGCTGAACAAGCTTGATTGCATACTTCGCCTTGTCGTAGAGCTGGTCTATCCTGCTCTCGACTTCCTCGGTTCCCACGGTGCTTTCTAGCCAGTCTTTAAATCCCATCATGGGCATATATACCGTATACGGAGGTGAAAAATGCAGTTCGTGGGCAATTTCTGGTGGGCGTGGCTGGTCGTGTTTCTTGTTTCTGGCGGTTACATCTTTTATGCGAGAAAAAAGGCTTCGGAGGGAGTCCGTGCCCAATTCGTGGTGACCGGGTGTCTTTTGACGATCTTCTATTGCGTGTGTTTTCTTTCGGGAATCTGCACGATATTGAATTTTATTTGGAGATGGGTCTTGTGAGTGTCGCCACGGGCATGAATCTGATATTTCCGGTTGCAGGAAAAGGGGAAAGGTTCGGAGGTGTCTTTAAGCCGTTCCTGAAAATAGGAGACATAACATTCATAGAAAAGACTTTGGAAAGTTTCGGCGATCTTTCCGCGCATCGAGCGTTCTTTATATGCACGCGGGAACAAGACGAAAAATACGAAGTTGCTCGTCGCATGAAGAGCATAATTGGCGACCAGATAAATTTTGAAGTAATCGCAATAGAAAAAGACACCAATGGACCATTTGAAACAATCCTAGAGGCACTTAAAATCCGCAATTTAACGGGAATGTCTATAGTTTGCGATTGCGACCATCGTCTTGATGCATTGCCCATCATGCAAAAAACAGGCAGTGGCGATTTTGACCTGGTGATTCCGACTTACGAAATAAAACCAGAAGAGTATAAAAATTGGTCTAAAATCATATTGGAAAATGGCAAGGTCGTCAGAGCCGTGGAGAAGGAATTTGTGGATTCTGTTGATTTCAAGGGAATAGTGGGCTGTTTTGGGTTTAGGAAAATAGAGGAGTTGAAATCCGCTCCGGTCTTCAATTTTGTTTCCGAATACATAAATCACATGGTGCTTCTCGGAAGGCATTTGTCGTGCGTACCCGCAACTGGATGTCTGTTCTATGGCGATGTGGAGATGTATGAAAAGACTTTGAATGAGCTCAGGTCAAAATGCACGGTGTTTTGTGATATAGACGGCGTAATTATCAAGCACAATCCCCATTCTGATTACGAAGAGGGATCAAATATAATGCTGCCGGGGTGTGAGATACTAAAGGAAATTCGTGAGAGCGGACACAAAATAATTCTCACGACGGCAAGAAATGGAAAAAGAAAGAGTGATTTGGTTGAGCTGCTGGGATCAAGGGGCATAGTTTATGACGACCTCATAATGGACTGCCGGCCGGGACATCGCATACTGATTAACGATAGAAAGCCGTCCAAGCCTTTTCAGCCCCAAGCCATATCTTTTGAGTTGCAGCGCGACTGCGGTCTTGGAGAGTTTGACATCAATTCGTATTCGTGTGAATTTTCTACGAAGATACTTGGAAAAATGGAAGGCAATAGTTTTGCTGACACATATCTGATTGAGAAATCAGGAAATAAAGCAATAAGAAAGCACATATTAAAATCTCCCCAAAACGAAATGCACTACAGAAGACTGAAAAGGCAGTTTGAAGACATAAAAAGGTTTAAGTTTTTAAGCGAAATGATAGTGCCAAAACCTTTGGCCGAAAATGATTGCAAATTTGATTATTTCTATGACATTGAATACATGGAAGGATACTCTACTTTATCTTCCTTTGAAAATGACAGCCAGATAAAAATTCTCTGCGATATCGCAGACAAAATGCAGAAGGATGTCTATTCTTTGCGAAAAAAATTAAATGGAAAAGAATGGTTTAAAAATTTTATAGAATCAAAATTAAATTTAAAATTAAATTTGTATGAAAAAATAGACGAAGGTTTCTGCAGCCTAGTATCGGACGGACATGTGGAAATAAATGGAAAGAAATACATGGGTATTAAAAAAATCCTTAAAAACCTAGACAGTTCGGTTTTTTTTCCAAAACACATTTCGCCCATACACGGAGACATGAGCCTTGAGAACATCCTTTTCAACGGTATGGACTGGCGATTGATAGACATGGACGGGTCTGATTTCTTTGACGCTCCCGAACAAGACATTGGAAAAATAGCGCAGTCAACATTGGGGGGATACAAGAGATGGAAAGACATTGTGGCTCCTGCCAAATCACTGGGGGGCGGCAGATTTGAGTGCATAAGTGATTTTTTTGAAAAGCCTTCGGACGGGGTTTTTGATTCAATATCTGATTGCTGGGGGGCTGTTCTGGACAAGGGATCGACAAAAGAAAACGCGATATTCTACATGTGTTGCTACTTCATACGGTTTGTTCCATTTAGAATGAAGGTAAGTAAAGAACACGGCTATTTTGCATTGATAATGAGTGTTATTTGGCTCAATAAATTACTTGGAGGGGCGTCTTGAAAATATACTACGATGGAAATAATCCTAGAGAGTACGAGCATTCATCAAAGGGTTTTACAACCAACACCTCGTTCTTCAGTCAAAGTGGATGCCAAGACTACGAAAAATACATATCAGACTACCTTGATGTCGCAAGGGGAAGACCCTGCTCATTTCAGATTTGGTCCGACTTGGATGAGGAAATAGTACGACAATCTTCAAGAATCAATTCAATGGGCCAAAACATTTTCGTTAAAATTCCCATAATAAAATGCAATGGGGAATATAATTTGAACGCCATATGTGCGGTACTGGATAACGGAATCAATGTAAATGTGACTGCGGTTCATACGGAGGAGCAGATAGATTCGGTTCTGAAAATTTTGCCACGGACAAACAGCGTGATAGTTTCCGTATTTGCGGGCGGGGTCACTGATTGCGGGGTTGATCCCGTGCCGTTGGTCAGACACGCGGTGGCTCAATACAAGCCGCACAAAAATGTGGAAGTGCTGTGGGCGGGGTGCCAGACGAATCTACACATCGTCCAGGCAAGAGAATCAGGATGTCACATTATAACCGTGCCGGACTCCATAATGAAAAAAATTGACAGAATGAAATTAGATATCAAGACAGCATCTATAAAAAAAGTAAATAAGTTCATGGAAGATGCTATTGAATCAATCAAGGACAAAAATGGGTAGATTCATTGACGAAGCCGGCGGGGTGGAGTCCTTGGACTCAATTTCCTTGTTGGGCCCCAAGCTTTTGTTTATAGAGCAGCTCGGACAGATGGTACTTGAAGGCAATATCAAAGGGGATGTTGCGGAGGCCGGCGTCTACACTGGGGGGTGTGCGAGGTTGCTTGCCACAATTTTTCGCGACAAAAAAGTTTATCTTTTTGACAGTTTTGACGGTTTCATCAAAGATGATACGAAAGATTGTTATTTCAAAAAAGGCGATCTAAAAACAGAACTAGAAGTAGTCAAAAAAAATGTAAACAGAAAAAATTGCATTTTTACAAAAGGTTGGATTCCAGAGTCTGCCCATTTTGTTTCTGAAGATCAGATGTTTGCATTTGTCCATTTGGATATGGACTACTATCAGTCCATGAAAGACGGCCTAGATTTGTTCTGGCCCCGTTTGTCCAAGGGCGGCGTGATCGTCGTAGATGACTACAAAGACACATGTTGTCCTCACATTGAAAGGCTCATAGAAGAGTATTTTGGAGAGAGGTCTGATTTTTCTGCGATTTATCCGTGCGAATCACTCGTAGGCATTTGGCAAGAAAAGACGGGAAGACGCCAGCCCGCCACATCTATCGGAATGATGAAAAAATGATAGCCATATCAATTCCGGTTCATGAAAATATGGACTGCGTGGTAGATTTAGTGAGGAACATAAACCACTACGAACCTAATTGCTGCATTGTACTGCATGCCTCTAGAATTTTTGATTCTTTTGATCATGAAAGATTGAATCAATACGAAAATGTTTTTGTAAACCCAAAAAGAAACTTGACTGGGATGGGTCTTCTTGTCCACCATGTATCAAACTTCAGGTTCATACAAAATAAGGTTCAGTTCAGCAACTTCATAGTAATGTCTTCTAACGAGATGCTTGTGAAGCCGGGCGTTGCGGATCATGTTAAAAAGCACAAAAATGGATTTCAGGCAGTGTTTAGGCATCAAAGACCGACATGGCACTTGTTCAACAGATTTCAGTTGCCTGGCCACAGATGGGGCGATCAAGGGCCTCATGACTTTGACTTCGTAAAAAATCCGGAATACATAGTGTGGGAGAGCGACTGTCCAGAAAAGTGTCCAGACAAAAGAGTTTCAACTCTCATGAGGGAACTGGGGTGGAGCGAACTGATAGGCGGACAAACAGAAGGTCAGTTTTACGAACATGAGGTGTTTGAAGAAATTGCCGACAACTACGAGAGAATATGGGGCGAAGAACAAGTTGTAGGATACGAAACCGAAGAGTTTATTCCTATGATGGTTGCAAAAAGCATATTAAAAAAGAGGGGGGAGAAGCAAACGGCACCGATAACTTTACAGAACTACTCTCAACACATTGCCTACAACAAGGAATTAATAGAGAAAATAAAAAACAACGAAAAAATACACTTTGACGATCGTACAAATCCGGTCTGCCTTTGCTCTCCGCACATTCCACCTTCTTTGTACTGTCCTAACCATGAAAATTGGTGCGATTCTTATTTCATATATTCACTGAAAAGGGTGCCAAGAATATATGAAGATTCAACAAGGTCTTTGATAAGATCTTATTACGAGTGATTTAAAACTTTTATTTTTTCAATATTGTGCGTGACATTTGCGTTTCTTACAAATAGTCCTGAATACTTGTCTTCCGAAATTTTGGACATGACGCATGTGATGGATTTGTTCTCGTCCATTATGACTATAGAATCCCCCTCGTGTTTCCAGAATCTTTCATTGAAATTGTTGTAGATGCCTATTTTGCCGTCTGTGTCTAGCCTTAATATTCCTATGTTTCTGCGTCGTCCATTCTCATCGGCATAAAAATCCCATAGTTCTCCCGCGTTGGGGTCTTTGCTGATCGGCTGATTGCTCTTGACTTCAAGCATATTCCTTTTGAACTGCTCGTACTCTCCCCATTTTTCTGTGACATAGTGGATGTGGGAGAATCTTCCGTGGGGGTTGATTGCGGAGTAGTCTTGATTCTTGCAGAAAGGCGAAATGAAAAGGCACTCCACTATCGGAACTTTAGCGAGTCGGGCGGCGACATAGGGGGCTTGGTCGCTGAATGTCGGACGTCTGCTTTTGCACAATTCCATGAACTCGCGGAAACCCTCCCAATTCTGCATTCTTTCCACGGCAGGCCTTGATATTATCGACGGCTCCCAAGCGTGTATAAAGTAAGGCGTGGTATCAAACTTGCTTATATCTGCGCTGGCGAACAGGAAGTTGGGGACGTTCATTATTCTGATTATATTTTGCAGTCCCATCTCAAGGTCGGTGTTTCTGCCTCCCATGAGAATCAGCGAATCTCTCGGGTCATAGTACTGCTCTAAGAGTTCGATCGTTTTGTCTATGTCGGTGCTGGAGTCGTCGTCCACCTGCATTATCCAATCCGAATCGCATCCCTCTTCGGAGAGGTACTGCATGAATCTCATGCTCAAAGGCAGACCAGGGGAATTATGCCAGCCGTAGGAGTCGTCCAGGAACTCCGGCCTTTCCTCGTCTTCCACGAGGAACACCACCTTGGCGGAAACTTCCGGGTTGGACTTCTTGAAGCCGTAGCTGTCTACGAAATCGCGGAGCCTCTTCTTGTACTTGTCGTTCTTGGCGCAGGCCAATACGCAAAGAGTTATCGACGGATACACTTTCTTGCCTCCTCCGACATTGACGAATATCCTCTTCAGCCTGTCCACGGCGTCAGACCTCTTCAAATTTTCCAAGGCGAACTTGTATCCATCTTCGGCTATTCTTGTGCAGTCTTCCGGGTGGCACTCTGCCCATTCGAACTTTTCACCCATATCCGACAGGTCTTCCGCGACAGGTATGTAGTGAACGAACGGCTCCATCCTCCAGAACCAGTATTCATGGAACTTTCTGGTCTGGTAGAACAGGGTTCTTTTCGTGTGTAGCAGCAGCTTGGTTCGACCGCTGTATCCGTTGCCCTGCAGGTCTAGCATGTACTTGTAGTCGCAGTGGTCTGGGAGAGAGATGTAGCCCGACGGAACTTGCCCTGCGTGCCCCCAGTGGTCTCTGTGGCTGACGATGTGCATTTTGGGGTGCGACGAGAACTGTTCGACAAACTTCCTTCTCGTCGGATGGCTCATCTGGCCGGCCCAGAAGAGCTTGTCGTGTTTGTAGGGAAGAAGGGCTCTTTCCTTGATGCGTTCGCACATCTCCGCGTAGTCGTCTATCTTCGCCTCGCGCCAGTGGTCGAAGATGTAGCACGGCAGGGTTTTGTCCGTGTACCTGTCGGAGCATATTGTGTAGTCTCCGTTGCCGTGGTCGTCGACCCTGAAGACCAGGTCGAAGGGGGCGATCAAGGACTTCTCGTCTTCGGTCATGGAGGAGAACGCCTGGGAGATGAGCCTCTCCATGCTGTTGCCGCGGTCGCACCAGCAGTTCCTGTTGGTCATTGAAAGCCGGCCGCCACGCCACGAAACCAGAACCTCTCCCATGGAATAATAATAGTCCGTGGTTGATAAATACGGCCATTTCCGCTAGAATAATGGCATGAAAGAGACCGTCCTACGCATCCAGAACTGCTACTCCTGGCTCTACTGCGAGCGGATGGACATACTGTCCGTACTGCACGAGAGCATGAGGTTCAGGGAGAGGGGCTATTTCCACAGCAGGCTCTACAAGCAGAAGCTCTGGGACGGCTACACGGAGTTCTTCAGCAAGAAGACGGGCAGGTTCCTCACAGGCCTGCTCCCCGAAGTCAAGGCCGCCCTGAAGCACCTCGGCGTCGAGTACGAGACCCTCGACGAGCGTGGAGAGTTCGATTTCGCCTTCCCGGAGATAGACGATGGTTTCCTCGGGGACGGAGTGAATCTGCACGACTACCAGGTCGACCTGACAAACGCCCTGATCAGGAACAGGAGGGGAGTCATATGCGCGCCCACTGCAGCAGGAAAGACGTTTGTGATGGTGTCCATCCTCAAGGCCCTGCCCAAAAACTGCCCGACCCTCGTGCTCGCCAACAAGAAGAGCCTCGTGGAGCAGAACTACGAGGAGATCGTCAAGTGGGGCTTCCAGAACGTGGGGAGGCTATACGGAAAGTACAACGACCCCGGCGTGATCACATGCGCCACGGTTCAGAGCCTCCACAAGATGGAACCCCTCCTCGACAAGGTGAAGGCCCTCGTGGTGGACGAGATACACGAGAACATGAGCAAGGAGCCGAAGAAGTACTTCAACAAGATGAAGGCCTGCTCCGTACGGGCCGCCGTGAGCGCCACGCCGTTCAAGTTCGGGGGCAAGGATCTGTGCCAGAAGTGGCTCGTAAAGGGATACTTCGGCCCGGCTCTGAAGTCCAAGAGCGCCGGGGGCGTGCTCACCACGAGCCACCTCCAGGAACGCGGCATGCTGGCCAAGAGCAGGTGCACTTTCTACCCCGTGCGGGAGCCCGAGCTGAAGTACGAGGTTTACATCGACGCGGTCACCCGCGGCATAGCCGAGAACTGGCACTTCCACGAGATGGTGACGAGACTGACCGGGGGGCTGGGGGGCCGCACGCTCATACTCGTCGACAGGATCGCCCACGGAGACAGCCTAGCCTCGTTGATCCCCGGCGCCCTGTGGGTGCAGGGCAAGGACGACCTCGAGACCCGCAAGATGGTCATCGACAAGCTCAAGACCTCTAGGGAGAAGGTCGTCGGCATAGCCACCCAGCAGATATTCAACGCCGGCATCAACGTGATGGTTCACAACGTCATCAACGCGGCTGGCGGGCAGGCCGACCACCACATCATCCAGAGGGTCGGCAGAGGGCTCAGGACGGCCGAGGACAAGGAAATCCTCAACTACTACGACTTCGTGTTCCACAACAACGAGTACCTCCTGGAGCACAGCAAGAAGCGCATCAAGATACTGTCCAAGGAGGGGCACGAGATTTTCGTCAAGGACGAGGTGGACTTCTAGGAGCCTCGGCCCGGTCCGAATTGGGCGTCCGCCCTTTTCTGGGCCTCCTCCTCCGTGAGCCCCTTGGCCATCAGGTGCCGGACCAGCGACCTTCTGGAGCGGAGGTAGTCTGGGGTCTGCGCGGCCATCGCGGCCCTGACGTTCGCGTTCCTCTCCATGCCGTCCGCCTCGGACTCGTACACGTCCTCCTTGAGGAACGGCTTGGACACCCTGTCCACGAGGTCGGAGACCTGTATCCCGTCGTCTATGGCCCTCATTATAGACCCCCCGGAGGGGGCCGACTTGACCACCCCGAGTCCCTTGAGCCTGCTCCTGATCTCCGAGGAGAAGTCCGTGGTCTTCCTCGAGAGAAGGTGGTCTTCCTCCTCCCTGCCGACACGGGCTCCCCCCGCAACCACCCCCACGACGGCGTCCTTGGCCATCCTAGATTCCATCCATCTTGAGAATGCATGTCCAAACGGCGTTCGCATGACGTATATACGATCCATGACCACATTTAGGCGTTGGCTCCTCGGCGAGGGCCGGGACATATTCGGGTTCGAGAGGAAGCGCGAGGAGAGGTCCGCCCCGACCGCCCGATCGGACATGCCCATAAAGGACATAAACTCCGACCTCGTGGTGGAGTTCATGCTCTCGAACCGCATAGGAGGATCCGAGCCGATCATGGAGTTCTCCAACCAGATAAGGTGGGGGGACAAGCCGGGTGCGATAATGATGACGATCACCCCGCTCGGATCGTACAAGAGCATAGTGAGGAGGCTCCAGCTCGACCTGGAGGGCCGCGAGGTGTGGACCTGCAAGCGGATGTTCCTGTACAAGGACCTCGCCTTCGCCACGGAGCAGTTCGACGAGAACCTCGCGAACTACATATTCGAGAGCATGGAGAGCATACACAAGGAGGAGCTGGAGGCGCCTTCGCACGACTACAAGGGCCTCCGAAGCCTCGTGACCAAGACCGCGAGGCTCGCCCAGAGGAGGGACGTGATACCCGAGATATTCCTGTTCAGGGGCGTCAAGGAGGTGGAGAAGGACAGGAACTACCTGGTTTTCTTCGAGCTCAGGGGGCAGGGTGTCGCGGCCCCGGGGAGCGCGAGGGTGGAGCAGTTCGCCATAACATTCACGTACGACCCGAAGACCGGGATGATAAGGAGCTTCGGCAACGACATACAGTCTCCCGCGAGGGGGCACAGGTGGACGCCCCAGCCTTCGGAATGGGACGAGTACTTTTCATCCGGACAGAAGGAGAGCGAGATCGCGGAGTGCATCGCCGCGGCCCTCAGCACATACTGATGGACAGGAACGGAACACTGAAGGAGATGGCGGGGACATTCGCCGTGGTGGGGTGCGAGGACAACCCGAACTTCCAGGTCTGGGGGGCGCGTTCGGACCTGAAGTGCAGGAAAAAGAGGAAGGGAAGGCTCCTCACGATGAGCTTCAAGGACTGGATCTGTCGCAAGGGGGGCGAAAAAGATGTCGGACAATAAGAGCAGCCTAAAAAACGCTATAATGGACATGGCGAGAAGCCTTGAGACGGTGTTCAAGAAGTACACGAGGCAGACGAGGACCAAGGCGTGGGAGAAGATAACCGCAAAGGACGGGGAGAAGGAGATGGCGAGGATCCTCAAGGACCCCGGCCTGACGGTTTCCCCGTTTGGGAGACTGGCGAACCAGAAAGACCGCTGAGGGTCTGGCTGGACGACGAGCGGCCTATGCCGGAGGGCTTCGACCTGCACTTCCGCACCGCCGCTGACGTGATCAGGGCGATAGGCGACGGCACGGTAGGATTGGTCTCGCTCGATCACGACCTGGGGGACGCCTCCAACGGAACCGGGTACGAGGTGGCGAAGTTCATCGAGGAGATGGCGTTCAGGGGAGCCCTGCGTCCGATGGAGGTTCGCGTGCATTCCGCCAACCCGGTCGGTGCCAAGAACATGCAATCGTGCATACATAATGCAAACAGGTTCTGGGGGTTCGCATGAGGTTTTCTGACTGGATGGAGCAGAGGGCGGCGAGAGACGCGTGCTACCACAAGGTGAAGTCGAGGTACAAGAAATGGCCGAGCGCGTACGCCTCGGGGGCTCTTGTCAAGTGCCGCAAGGTCGGGGCCGACAACTGGGGCGAATCGGAAGTGAGCGAGTCTACCTTCGGACTGGAGAAGGAGCGGGGGCTGAAGGGGTGGTTCGACCGCAACCACGGAAAGGGGTGGATTGACTGCAAGGCGAGCCGCAAGGGACACCTTGTCCCCTGTGGCAGGAAGAAGGCCGGCCGCGGTGCGGGCAGGAAGTACCCGGCCTGCAGGCCTACTCTTTCGGCCTGCAATGCGAAGGGCAAGAGAAGGAAGAAAGACGGCAGTCCCATATCCTGGGAATGATCACCGTCCTGTCGCCGGCCCGCACTCCTCTTCCGTCATCCCGAATGTCCCCCGCCCCGTCGGTACGCACTCCCCGTCATTCATCTGGAATCGCTCGACGCACACAAGATCGCACTCCTCCTTGAGGTATCCCATGGTGCCGTATCCGATGCTCACGCACCCCTCGCGTTCGCAGCATCCGTACCTCGGCAGGCAGGCCTCCTCCCTCCGCATGACCCTGTGGGCGTTGGCGTCGTAGTCCGCGTAGAAGGGCACAGGCCCGATTTCCTTGTCGCACTCGTACCCCAGTGGGTGGCACTTCGACCTGACTTCGGACTCGGACGGGCCGTGAACGGAGTAGAACCCGGCGAATCTCGGGCCCTCCGAGTGATCGCATTCCCATGACTGGACGCATTTGCCACAGTCGTAGTTTCCCCTCTGGCTCTCGACGGGACCGGCGAAGTAGTCGCATATGCACTTGTCCCACGCTCTTCTTTTCTCTCGAGCGGCATGTTTGATCTCTACATTCGCGAATCCAACGGATGTGGAACTGCCGGTGATCGGATTGCCACACCAGCCATCTTCGGTCTTGTTTGCAAACGGGAAGCCTACCGCACAATCTGCATAAGACACAGTCACCTGAGCGGCCGGGCTTCCGTTTGTAATGTCGTGTCCGCTAAACACATTGCGTCCGCAGGCGTCCACCGCCTGAGCCTCTATGGCGGAATAGACAGTTGCCGGCCCTTCTGCAACTACGGCCACTGTGTCCTGTAGGTTGTTGATCGTGCCAACAAGATCATAACCGCAGCCGTTTTGCCAGAAATTGCCGCCGGGATTTGTTCCTCCGACCGCTCCGCCCTCTATGACCCCGGAAGTCCCACCCGTGCGATAGACTTTGATGGGCAATTCAGGACTGAGGGAACATGTGCAATTTGAGCAATCTTTTATACTTCCCGATGGGGCGTTGGAATCAGTGTGATAGTCTAGGCTGTCGCAGCTTCCATTGCTATTACAGTTGAATCTTTCTGCGCATGTTGGATCACACGCTCCTTCGTAAGGATACTGCACTGAATTCGTAGTGTACAATGAAGAGCACGGTCCATATCCATTACAACCGTCGTTTCTCAATATGCAATTTGTTCCACATGTGGTTTGATCCATATATCCACTTGAGTCAGTGTAGTAACCCAAAGGATCGCAGCTTCCGTTGCTGGCGTTGCACGAATATCTTTCTACACATGTTGAGTCGCAACCTCCTTCATATGGATATGTTGTTGAATCGGTAGAGTGTGATTCAGAACATCCCGTAGAGTTGTCGCAACCGGTGTTTCTCAATATGCATGTGACGCAATCTTTTATGCTTCCCTCTGGGGCGTTGGAATCAGTCCAATAGTTTATGCTATCGCAGTTTCCATCGCCGTTGCAGTTGAATCTTGGCGCACATGTTGGATCGCAAGGCCCTTCGTAAGGCCACAAAGCCGACGCTCCCGAATATGCGGTGTACACCATACCGCATCCGGCACTGTCGTAACAACCATCATTTCTCAATATGCAATTTGTTTCACATGTGGTTCTATCCATACATGAGTCGTAATAGCCGGCCGCAAGCCGGTATTGTTCCTGACCAAGGTCGGTGTAGTAACCCACAGATTCACAAATTCCATTTTCCGGCAAAGGCCATTGGAAATTTTGTTTGCAGGCAAATCTTTCTACGCAGTCGGGGGAACACCCCGGGGGATTGGAGCCGGTTGCAGGGTCGCACGTGCATTCAGAGCTATTGCTCGAGGTTGGATGGCACTGTTTCTCGCAATGCTCTTGGTCATTGGCCGACGACCCATCTTCTGCGATCCACCCGGCGTAACCCCCAAGGACGTTATAGCATATAGCAGTTGCGTCGGATGGGGAGTCTCCAAAAACTTCCACGCATTTTCCAGAAATACAGCACCAAATGGAGCAATTTGCGCAATCTGTTGTGCTTCCCGATGGAGCGTTGGAATCAGTGTAATAGCCTAGGCTGTCGCAGTTTCCATTGCTATTGCATTTGAATCTTTCTACGCAGTCGGGGGAGCATCCTGGGGGATTGGAGCCGGTTGAAGGGTCGCACGTGCATTCAGAGCTGCTTGAGCTGCTTGCTTGTCCGCAAAGTTCCCATTCAAAACAAGGAGTGCTTATGTCGGAAATTTGAGAGTCAGTGAAATTATAACTTCCAGATCCTGGTGGACATTCTTCGCATATTGATCCAAGAGTTATTGTTTGACAATTTTCAGGCCAAGTTAAATTTGAATCTATGTACAAACAACACTTTACAGAATTGAAGTCTGTAAGTCCGCCTATACTGCATAGACTGCTCGAACTGCTGCTTGAACTGCTGGAATCGCTCGAACTGCTGGACGAACTGCTGGAGGTTATGGACGAACTGCTGGACGACGAACTGCTGGACGACGAACTGCTTGAGCTACTTGAGCTGCTGGACTCGCTCGAACTGCTGGACTCGCTCGAACTGCTGGACTCGCTCGAACTGCTGGACTCGCTCGAACTGCTTCCTCCCGAACTTGAAGATGCCTCGGGGCATGGGAGCGCTTGAGACACGGAAATGGTTTTAAATTCACAAGAATTTTTGTCGAAAATATGCACGGTGGTCTGTCTGACAGAGGGCGCTCCGTCCGCACAGGACTTGCACCACTCGTATTCAACATAGAATCCGAAGCATGTGCTGGGGCTTCCGTAGCCCAAGGTCTTGAGAACGGCATAGTCGCACAAGAATTCGTAAACGGCATCGGACTTGGAGTCGGCAATGTCGCAGCAAGCACTTGAAGACGGAGGTGTGCCGGAATCGCTGCTGCTTCCTCCGCCTCCGCCATCGTCGCACGACCTGAACAAAAGGGGCTGTCCGGTCCACGAGCAGCTTGTGAGGTTGAAGTTCGGGTAAATTATGATGCCGTACTGACTTCCGTCAGGACAAAGAAGAGGCTCGCCCGAAGGGGGGGTCGGGATGGGCTTGCAGTTTCCGGTGCACCACCTGTTGCACTCCGTCAGGTTGTCGTATGTTCCACCCCCTATTACCTTCGTGCACCCTGACGGTCCGCAGTCGAATCCGAAAGGCGTGCAAACTCCGTCCACTTCGACTGTATTCTGCGGGCATGCGCATTTTCCGCCTGTCGTCTTTACCTTGCCGTTCGCCACACATTTGCCGTCCGTACAGTCCTCGCATTCCCCGCACTTTGACTTGGGTTTGCCGTCCTTGCACTCCTGGCAGTCGTTCAGTATGGACTCGCACCCTCCTCCGTCGGCGCATTTGGTACATGGATCGCAGCAACCGTCTGGGCAACATACATGGTTTTTGTCACAGCATTGTCCGTTGTCGCAACATACATCGTCGGGGTTTTGGCACAGGAATATGCAGTCTCCGTCCTTACACTTGTGACATGCGTCGCCGCAAAGCGTGTTTTTAGGAACATCAACGCATGATCCTCCTTGACAGTACCTGCAAGGGTTGTTCTCGCACATCGCTCCCTCGTTGTGGGGAACACATGTGCCGCTGACGCACTTCTGGCAGCTGGCACACGGAGGATCACAAGGAATTGAGGAGCTGCTGCTGGCCGGACAGTCGCAGCTGATGATGTCGTTAATTTCTTGGCAACTTCCATCCCTACAGTTGTAGTGAAGCCATACTTGCTCACATCCTGCCCAGCGGTTCGACGGGACGCATTCGCCAAAGTACGGCTCGGCGCACTCGTTCCCCTCACCCTCCGGGCAGCATTCGGAACACGGGACGATCTGCAGATCCCCTGTACAGTAGGGATTGCCGTCGTTGTCGATGACGCATGGATGGGTGGTAACAGTCCTGGTGCAGTAATCGGGGTCGCACGGCCCCGGCTCGTCCGGAGGGCAGGAAATCGTGACACAACCGCAGTCTTGGTTGGCACCATCGAGGCACGCGGTCTCGTCGTCGTACGGGCCTGTCGACCCCTCCTCGCACCTGTTAGCGGTCACGCAGGACCACTTACCACCTCTGGAGCTGCTGCTGGAGGGTGCCGAGCTGCTGCTGGATGGGCAGTCGCACTCGGATGTGACCACTCCAGCGAACACATCATTGCATTGTCCGCTTTGGCAAATTCTTATATAGCCCCGCTCCTCGCAGCCACTTCCCTCTGTCTTTGGTTCGCATTTGGTGTACGGTTCCCCGCAGGTCTCGCCTTCGGGGCACTCCGTACTGGAGCTACTGCCTCCACACTGTCCTGGCGGCTTGCACGAACCGTCGTAGCAGTATCCATCGGGACAGCAAATGGGCGATCCCGACGGATCGGTGGCGGCTTCGTAGAAGCCGATAGGGCAGCGATCGCCGGAACTGCTGGATGGGCCTCCGCCGGAACTGCTGGATGGGCCTCCGCCGGAACTGCTGGATGGGCCTCCTCCGGAACTGCTGGATGGGCCTCCTCCGGAGCTGCTGCTGGATGGGCCTCCGCCGGAGCTCGAAGAACTTTTACTCAAACCGCAATATTGTTCGCATTCCCCTATCGTCGGAAAACCAAAGCCAATATTTGGGAATGGCAGGCACTTTGCATCTATGGTGTCCCTATTATAGCATACGTAGGCAAGACACGGCACGCCACAAATTCCGACATACTCGGGCCAAGAATCAAAATCGTTGCTCCCGGCAGGGCACATGCAAGGCTTGTCCGTGAGGCTGAACAGTATTTCGGGGTTTGTTTTGTGCATATTGGTCGAAGGCTATTCGACCAAGAATCGGAACTTGAAATTCCCGGCGACAGCCTCGATGGCCCTCATGTTTTCGTCGGAAATTTCTTCCGAAGACACGACGTCTATCGTATTTAGGCCGCAGAGCACCCGTTTGATGCCGCAAAGGGACAGCGATTCGATCTTTTTCCTGATGTCCAAGATGCACAGCCCCTTGAGCGAGAAAGGCCTGCTTTCCATGAATTCGAAGGGTCGGAAGAGCCTTCCGCACTCGCACCTGACGTATTCCGGGGCTATGCGGCAGTAGTCTCCGTTCCAGTACCTGACGAAGGGGCTGGCGATGTTGAAGTAGTCCGTGCACACCAGCCTGCCCTCCATCTCCTCCGCCCAGGAGATGTTGTCCATCAGGTGGTAGGTTCCGTGGCGGCAGGTGAAGAAGGTGGCCCCGCCGTCCCACGACCGCATGTGGTCGCAGACATAGTCCGCCCTGCCTTCCAGGAGGAACTCCCTGTCGGACGGCAGCAGCCTCTCGTTGGTGTTGCTGACTAGGGAGCAGAGCCTGTCCCTTCTCTTGTGCTTCCTCATGATATCGCAGAGGGCGTTTATGGTAGACCCCGGGGCGAATATGACGTCCACCCTCCGCCTCCCCAGGTACCCTAGTATGTGCCTCATGTAGGAGTTCCTGTCCCTCTCCATGGCCTTGAAGTTGACGTAGTGGACGACGGCCCTCCTCTTCAGGCCGTGGTGGTCCATGAAGTTTTCGGAGTCCGTACGCACCGTCACGTCGAGCGACGGCTCGTACATGACGCTGTTGAACATGTTCAGTACGTGGGGCGTCTCCGGCATGCCGAACTCGTCCATGACGAGGTCGTAGTGGTTGTCGGCCTCGATCGCGCGAAGCGATGGGTCCCACCGCAGGTAGCCGAAGGGTCGCCCCGTAGTGCTGCCGCTGGTGGCCATCCTGGCGGATTCGCCCAGTGCCGATCCGACATGCCACATGGAGGTGTGGACAAGTTCGTCGCGCGTGACAAATCCCTCGCCCATGTCCCTGTACGCGGGGCTGTTGGACATGGCCCACGACTCCATGTTCCTGCGCAGGAGGGAAGAAACCTCCCTGACCGTGGACTCGTCCTCGTAGAGCAGTCCGCCGCATATGGGGAGGTATTCCAGGAGCATGTCCCTGCTGGGGAGGCAGGCGTCGGCCCACCTCTCCATGAAGTCCTTCAGGTCCTGTGTATTCCGCATCCTTCCCTCAAATAGAAGTTCAGGGTGATGCGGTTCGTGTGGGACCACCGTATGCCGTCCCACCTTGACACCAGGTCCCAGTCGTTCCCCTTGGGAACCTTCCGCCAACCACCGTGCCTATCTATGAGGCTCCTCCTGTGCATTATCTCGCTCGTGTCCACGTAGCCCTGCTTCGGGGCGTCGGGGTGGACGCGCTCGCCGACCGCCCTCATGTCGTGGCTCCACAGGCGGGTCCCCGTGTATGCCATGTCGGACTCCCTTTCGGAGATGGCCTCGTAGAGCCTCTCTATGTGGTCGGGTTCGTACCAGTTGTCGTCGTCCAGGTAGCAGATCAGGTCGTGCCTGGAGTTCATTATGGCGAAGTTCCTCGGCCCCCATCCCGCCGCGCCGCAGTTCACCGGCAGCGAGTGGAAGCTGAACCTCGGGTCCGATACCGACCTGCAGAACGCGACCGTGTCCCTGCATATCTCGCATTCCATGCAGGAACGGACCCCTTCGGCGTGCCTGCATCCGTCCTTCACGATCATGCAGTCGAAGTCCTCGTAGGTCTGCGACGCCACGGATGTGACGGCCCTGTCTATCCACTCGAGAGCCGAGTGGTAGGTCGGCATGACGACCATAACCCTCTCCTTCCTTGCTGATGCCCCTAGTCTCATCGCGCCTCCTGCGCTGTTTTTCTCTTGCGAAATCCGATGTATTTACCGCCTATGCGCCTCGATCCGCGATGCCTCGGGAAAAAAATGGTCCCAACGGCGGCATAGATAGGGGTTGGCACAAAGGACTCATCTTCGGGAGGGAATCATGATCGTCAGGTCGTTTCTTCTGTTTGTCGCCCTTTCCTCGCTCTGCTTCGCGGGCACGACGGACCCTTCGGTTCCCGACGAGAGGTACCTGGCCTACGGCGAGCTCCACGAGTGCGTGGTCCCGATATACGGCAACTGCGAGTGCGGCATGCAGGACGGTAAGCCCCACCAGTTCTCCGCCAGCGCGGTGGTGATAGGCAGGAGATGGGTGGTCACGGCCGCCCACGTCGTCAGCAAGACTTCGGGGGTGCGCGTGCGGGTCAGGGGGGCCGAACACGCGATGAAGAGGGTGATAGTGAACCGAATGTTCAAGGAGGAGAACCTCGGCAGGTACGACATAGCTCTGTGCGAGTCCGAGGACGACATGGCGCTGGACTTCTACCCCGGTCTGTACGAGGGTTTGGACGAGAGCGGCAAGGTTGCGAGCATATGCGGGTACGGATCGACCGGCACTTTCTCAAGCGGCGCGGTGAGGTCGGACGGCAGGAAGCGGGCCGGGTCGAACAAGGTGGACCGCGCCGAGAGGCACGTTCTAGTGTGCTCGACCGGCAGCGGCGCGAAGACGGAGCTGGAGTTCGTGATAGCCCCGGGCGACAGCGGAGGCGGGATGTTCATCGACCAGAAGCTGGCGGGCATCAACTCGTTCGTTTCGGCCGTGGACGGCAAGTCCAACTCCGACTACGGCGACGAGTGCGCCCACACCAGGATCAGCCTGTTCGTGCCGTGGATAAGGGCGTGCATGAACGGCGAGGAGATCGAAACTTCAGTCGCGTACGGCGGATCGGATGTAGTCCTCGATCCTGAACGCGGGCCGCCAGCCGAATGAATCCATGGCCCTGGAGTTGTCCGCCAGGGTCTCCCTCATCTCGCCCTTGCGGGCCGGGACATGGACCCGCCTTTCGGACATCATGTCCGCTATCTCCAGCACCGAGAGGTTTTTCCCCGAGCCTATGTTGAAGGGCTCGCCCAGGCATCCTTCGGGCAGGTCCGCCTCCGCCGCCATTATGTTCGCCCTCGCGACGTCGTACACGTGCGTGAAGTCCCTGCGCTGGAGCCCGTCGCCCACCACGGTCAGGTGGTCGCCCGATTCAATCTGCCTCCTGAATATCCCCACGACCGGGGCGTAAATGCCCCTCTGCGGCTCCCTCGGCCCGTAGACGTTGAAGTAGCGAAGCGTGATGGTGGGGAGGCCGAACGCATCCCAGTACATCCTGCACGCGATCTCGCCTGCGGCCTTCGACGCCGAATAGGGGTTGAGCGGGTCGGGCCTCTGGGATTCCCTGTTGGGAACTGGGTTCCTGCCGTACACGGAGCTCGTGGACGAGAAAACCAGCCTCCTGACGCCGTTTGCCCTGGCGCATTCTAGCACGGTGGCGGTGCCGAGAGCGTTCGTCCTGAAGGTTCCCACGGGGTCGGACATGGTTATCCCTATCCTCGCCGCCGCCGCCAGGTGGAAGACGTAGTCCGCCCCGGCCATGAGCCTCATCATGGAGTCCTTGTCGCAGATGTCCACCTTGTGGTTCTCCGCCATCCCGTTCCAGTGGAACCTTTCGTTGGACTCGGAGGATTCGTTGTCGACGCAGACCACGTCGTGTCCGACCCCGACGAGCGCGTCCACGAGGTTGGAGCCTATGAACCCGGCCCCGCCTGTGACTAGGCTTCTAGGCACGGTTCCCTCCCGGGGTCGAACTCGTGGGGGAAGGACTCCCTGAAGAACCTCTCTATCTCCGGTGTGGCGGCGGCCCTGTAGTAGCCGTGGTCGAAGCCCATTTCGGACGGGTCTCCGACGAATTTCCGCACCCAAGGCGAGAGCGTCGCGTAGAATCCTGACAGCCTGCCGCTCTTGACCCACCTGCGTACGTCCTCGGCCCTGTCGCGGAAGGCGGAGGCGTCCGTGCATCCGGCCTCTTCGAGGAATGCCAGCGAGGCGGATATCTCCGACCTCGCCTTCCTGTCGCTCGGGCGTATGGACGCGTCCGAAGGCGAACGCGGGCGGGATATCATCTTCTCGTATCGGTGCTTCCAGAGCTTCCACCTTCTCCAGGCCTTGTCGCCCGTGAGGCAGTGGGGTTCTATCAGGGCGTGCACGAGACCGTCGTTGATGGCCTTCAGCATCTGTATCTGGGCCCTGATGTACAGGGATATCTCCGAGTCCTCCAGTATCCCTTTCATCTCCCTCGCCAGCTTGAAGCAGTGCTTGAAGAGCAGGCACCTCCTCGGGTCCGATCCCGCCTTCAGTCTCGCGTAAGGCTCATTCGGTATCTCCCTTCGGCACTCGTCCTGCCACATGAGCGCTATCTTGTAGGCCTTGGCCTCGTTGGCGTCCATGCTGTATTCGATGATGGGCTCGAGCTCTCTCATGATTTCGGTATTGCCCCTCCGGATGAATCTAGTTATGTTTTGCGTCTGCGGAAAACCTGCAATAACCTATAACGAAAAGCAAAAAACTTCAACCTGAACTAGATTCGAATGGAGAACATTTTCGAGTCCGCGTTCGAGAGATCGCGGAGCCACGGGGATCATACTTCCCCGGTCCCTAAGCCTTTGCGTTGAAACTCGCATAGCCAATGACGGAGGAGGCTGAGTCGCCTGTAGAAAGGTCTTTTGGCGCGGAGAGATCCGTGCTTTGCCGTGTAACCCGACGCTAGTCGATGCGTCGTGGGCCTGGGTCACGGTCCGAAAAAGGGTACCAGATCAAAAGATCGCCATAATACAGGTGGAGGGGTTCGGGCAATCGGAATGTCGGCGTACCTCAAAGTACACCAGACTGGGGAGACATGAGCCAATAGGTATTATGTTTCTTTAAGTGGGTACCCAGAGGGAAGGCCCCTTCTCTAGGGTGAAACAGGGGTGGTTTGTCAAATCTTACACAAGTATTTTCTAATGAGCAGCAAGAAAAAAACAAGAAGGCACATCAGAAGGCTCGCGGAGAGGAAGGGCATGGAGTATCGGGAGGCCGTGAGTCTCTTCTACGGCAAGGAACTTGGAGAGATCAACAGGAGTCTCCTCTACTCGCTCCACAAGAACACCAAGGCCGGACGCATTTCAATATCGCCACGCGCCGGTTATGATCGTGGCGATGGCAGAAGTGGCTGACGTGATGTCCCGCCTCAGGGGACATGACATATATTTCTACATGTTCGATCCCGGGAGGGCCTCCGACTCCGAGCTCCGTTTCCATTTCGGAGGCGGGAGGGCGGTGGTCCCCTGCTCCGACAACCTTTCCCTCTCGTACCTGGCGGCGTCCATACAGCACTTTCTGGACAACGACAGGTTCCTGATCTCCTGGTCGGCGAAGGATGTCTTCTCGTTCCTGAAGTCCCGCACCGAGATGGCCATGGAGATGGGCGGTTTCCTTTACGACCTTTCCGTGATCTCCTCCTACCTGTCCGTGGATTGCGAGGTTCCCTCTTCGTTCCCCGAGGCCGTGAGGCTCCTCAAGAGGCTCGTCGGGCACCCGGGCTGGGGCGCGTTCAAGCCCTTCTACACGGAGGTCTACCTCCCGCTGGTGTCCTCCGTCCTCCCCGACATGGAGACCTGCTGCCTGGTGGACAACTCGAAGCGCCGATGCGTGTACCCGTCCTACGTGGTGGAGGGCCAGGCCAACGGTCGCCTCAAGGCCGTCGTCCCGACGGATGGCCACTACAACCCGCATTCCATGGGTGCGGAGCAGAAGGCCAACCTGCGCCCCCCGGGGTACGACGAGGTTTTCGTGTACTTCGACTACAGGAACATGGAGGTGAACGTCCTCCAGTGGCTCTCCGGCGACCCCGCCCTGGGGTCGATATTGGAGTCGGGGGACGACCCGTACAGGGCCATATGGTCGCGGGTCATCCGCTCCGAGGCGACGGAGGGCAACAGGAAGACCTGCAAGGACGTGTTCCTGCCCGTGGTTTTCGGCCAGGGCCCGCGGTCGCTGGCGTCCCGCACGGGGATCAAGGAAGAAATTGCTTCCAGAATCATAGATACGCTGGTTGATGCCTTTCCTGTCGCCTTTGACTGGGTAACCTCCCAGTCGCCCGATGGCGACAACATGGCCGTGGACTTCTTCGGGAGGCGGCGTCGGTTCGAGGAGCGAGAGCTCTACAAGATACGCAACTTCTCCGTGCAGTCCCCTGCCAGCATGATATGTCTCAGGAAGCTCGTACGCCTCCACGGCTCCTTGTCGGGGCTCGCGAGGTCGTGCTTCCACGTTCACGACGGATACTGCGTTGTATGCGCCAAGAACAAGGTCGGCGAAGTTTTCGAGGTCGGCACGAGGGTTCTCGAGGAGGAGGATCCGATGTTCCCCGGCCTCGGGCTGAGGACCTCGTGCGTCCACGGCGCCCGCCTGGACGACATGAAACCACTTAGAACAGGAGTTGAAGAATGAAACACATACACGATTCGTTCCCGGTCACGGAGGAGGAGTACGCCATCCTCAACGACAAGTTCGGCGAGCTGTGCGAGTACCAGGCGTGGCAGCTAATCAAGAAGAACACGAGGAACAACCACACCGACAGCCAGGAGGACATAGCCCAGGACATGCGGATAGCCCTGCTGCGCGCGGCGTCGTACTACAAGCGCCAGTGCTACATAGAGGACTGCCTCGAGCTCTGCAAGAAGAGCGCCAAGGACGAGGTGATCAAGTCCGTCGTGAAACAGCTCGCGGGGCTGTGGAAGAACAAGACCCGGCACGGGGCCAACAAGCAGAAGTTCGGCCCGCACCAGGAGAAGATGCTCGAGAAGTTGGTGAGGTCGCTGGTTCCCAACAAGCAGAGGCCGGACAGGCGCGCCGCCCTCCGCATGGACGCCAAGTTCATCACCTATTGCAAGGCGATCACCTGGAACGCGCAGAAGTCGCTCGGGAAGAAGATCACGAGGGAGAAGAGCATCAGGACGGGAATGGTCTCGCTTTCCGAGTACGACTACCTCGGCGGCAAGGACTGACTCAATCCCAGTGCTCCGTCCCGGACTCGTCGAACCAGTGGAGAACCCAGCCCATGGTCGAGTAGTACATCCTGTCGACGCCGATCTTTCCCTCGTGGACCTTGCGGTGGCAGTTGGCACAGCAGGTGACCACGTTGAGCGGCACGTACTCGCCCCCCTTCTCGCCCGGCATGATCCTGTGGACGTCGAGGACGCAGTAGTTGTCCTCCCCGCAGAACTTGCACCTGCCGTCCGACTTCTTCTTGGCGGCCTTGTCGACCAGTTTCTTCTTCCTTGGCACGTGTTATTCTAGCGAAAGCATTGACTAAAAGTTCGCGGGGTGTTAAATTTGTGCCTCAAGGAGCCAAGAAGTGAGGATAGAGTCCGAGGTCAAGCTCGATTACGCCGATGTTCTCATCTGCCCGAAGCGCTCCGAATCGCCCAGCCGAAGCAACGTGAACCTCGTGAGGAGGTATCGCTTCCTCAATTCCCATTTGGAGTGGGAGGGCGTCCCAATACTTGCCGCCAACATGAACACCGTCGGGACCTTCGCCATGGCGGAGGCCCTGTACGGGCATGGCATGATGGCCTGCATTCACAAGCACTACGAACTCGGCGGACTGGTCGAATTCTTCTCCAGAACCCCGGCGTTCTACACGCTGGGCATAAAGGACGAAGACTTCGAAAGGCTCCGCTCCTTCTGTTCCCTCTTCGGCGGCCCTCCCAAGTTCCTGTGCCTCGACGTCGCGAACGGCTACACTCGCTTCTTCGTCGAGAGGTGCCGGGTCCTGAGGGAGATGTGCCCGGGGTCGGCGATCATGGCGGGGAACGTCTGCACCCCCGAGATGGTACAGGAACTCCTGCTCTCCGGGGGCGTGGACATAGTTAAGATAGGCATAGGTCCCGGCTCCGCGTGTACCACCCGAGTCGTGGCCGGCGTGGGATATCCTCAGCTGTCGGCCACGATAGAGTGCGCTGACGCCGCCCACGGGCTGAAGGGACACATCGTGGCCGACGGCGGCTGTACTACGCCGGGATGCGTCGCCAAGGCGTTCGCCGCGGGCGCCGACTTCGTCATGCTCGGCGGCATGCTGGCCGGGCACGACGAGTGCGAGTCCGAGTGGGAGCTCGACGCGGAGGGGAGCAGGGTGGCCATGAGTTTCTACGGAATGAGCAGCCGCGAGGCGATGGACAGGTTCAACGGCGGAGTGGCGCCCTACAGGGCTTCCGAGGGCAGGAGCGTGAAGGTGCCGTACAGGGGCCCGGTGGAGCACACTGTGCAGGAGATACTCGGGGGCCTTCGGAGCACGTGCACATATGTCGGCACGGAGAACCTCAAGGACCTGAGCAGGTGCTGCAAGTTCGTGAGGGTGAACAGGACCCACAACACTGTTTTCGAACGGGGAGCCAATTGAACGACGGCACGCAGGAAGAAAACGCGGGACTCACCGCGGCCGAGGCCGCGGAGCTCGAGGGGCTGACCAACCCCGACGCGAGGAAGGACGAGCGGTACCTTTGGGACGAGGACTTCCAGAGGCTGATACTCGGCCTCCTCCTGAACGACCGCTGGTTCGTGAACCAGTGCCGCGACCTGATGAGTCCGTCGTATTTCTCGGACGAGCGGCACCAGGCTCTCTGCGGGATCCTCTTCGATTACGTCGACGCCTACAAGTCCGTCCCGCCGAAGATACTGGTGGTTCAGGAGGTCAAGCAGAAGACCGCGAACAGGGACGAGGGGGTGCGACTCCAGTACCTGGCGGAGACGGAGATAATCTACAAGAAGTTCGTTCCGGGACTGGAGACGAGGGAGTCCCTGCTCGACAAGATCGTGAACTTCGCGAAGCTGATGAGCCTCAAGCTGGCGTTCGACAAGTCGATAGCCATGGTCAAGAGGGCCCCCGAGAGCGAGGAGACCTGGAACGGCATCCGCGAGGAGCTGCAGAAGGCCCTGATCGTCGAACGCAACTTCGAGGAGGGACTGAACTACTTCGAGACCTTCGAGGAGCGGTACGCCAGGATGGCGAAGGAGGAGGAGTCGAGGGAGATATTCACGAGCGGGTTCGAGATGATCGACGACGCCCTGCTCGGCGGGGGGTGCCACAGGGGCGAGATATACTCGTGGATAGGCCTAAGCGGCAGCGGCAAGAGCCTCGCGCTCGTCGGGGCCGCCCTAAAGAACGTCGTCCAGCTCGGGAAGAAGGTCTTGTATATCTCGCTGGAGATGGGTGAGGACGCGATCGCGGAGAGGTTCGACGCCCAGCTCGCCGACGTCGACATCAACCAGCTCCAGGAGATGAAGGACAAGGTCAAAACCGCGTTCGACGAGTTCAACAAGGAGCAGGAGGACAAGCGGATGCTGGTGATAAAGCAGTTCCCCGCCGGCTCCATGAGCGTCGCCTCCCTGCGGGCCTACATGCAGCAGCTCCAGATGGTGGGCTTCGTCCCCGACCTGCTGGTCATCGACTACATCGGCGAGATGAAGGACCTGCCCGGCATGCCCACATGGGAGTCGCGCTACAGGATCGTGAGGGACCTCAGGGGTCTCGCCACCGAGGAGGGCATCTGCATATTCACGGCGATGCAGCCCAACAAGGACGCGAGGGAAGCCCAGAAGAAGGACTCCGCCCTCGGCGACGGCGTCATCGACGACACGAACCTCGCGGACTCCTACGGCCAGATCAGGCCCCTGGACGGATGCTGGAGCATAAACCAGATGCAGGCCGAGAAGGAGGCAGGCATAGCCAGGATATTCGTCATCAAGCACCGCCACGGCAGGAGCCGCTTCACCTGCCACGCCCAGTTCGACAAGAAGACCCTCCAGATCAGGCAGATCAGCGAGAGCAGGTACAACGAAATCTGGAAGGAATACTCTTTCAAGAAGACCGAACGCGCGGCCGACATGGACAACCAGGTCAAGACCATAGTGGGCAAGGGCAAGATCAAGGGCTTCTCGTCCGAATCGGGGTACGAGGATCCCGACCAGCCCGACGAGCGTCCGCCACTCGAGGAGAACAGCTGATATGGAAGTTTCCGATCTCATACCGAAGGCGGACATCGACCGCCTGTCCCCGCACGCCCAGACCGTGATAAAGATCGGCGGACAGGAGGTGGTGCTGGACAACTCCAGGCTCTCGTTCAACGAGACAAGCCTCAACGCCTTCATGGAGAACCTCGCCCTCTGGTACGACTACTTCAGCCAGAAGCTCGCCGAGGCCGAGGCCATACTCGCCTACAAGGAGTACGAGTACGACGTCCTCTTCTCCGCGGCTTACGAGAGGAGCAAGGAGGGTGGATGCACCGACAAGCTCGCCGAGGCCAACGCCAAGAAGGACTCCAACGTGTGCGAGGCCAAGAAGGAGATCATAGGGGCCAAGCACAAGGTGACGCTCCTGAAGCAGCACCTCAAGGCCTGGGACAAGGCGCACGAGAACGCCATGAGCCGCGGCCACATGGTCCGCAAGGAGATGGACAAGCTGAACACGGACATCGTGCTCAGGAGCAGGGACGACCGCGTGGGCGATATCGTCCGCGGCCAGTCCTGAGGTTCCGGCCCATTCTCATGAGATATCTGGTAGACCCCGACAACATAACGGACTTCAGTCTATCCGACGACGGCCTGGAACTCGTCCTCCTGTTCTGGGTGTGTGCGGCCGGCAAGAAGGCGCAGATCGCCGCCGCCAACCTCTGTCGGCTGCTCGAGGAAGGCGGCCGCAGGTTCGGGGTCGAATCGCCGTTCTCTATGGTCCTCTGCTTCGGCTCCGGCCTCGCGGAGGCCCTCCGCTCCCACGGGATAGGGTGCTACAACAACAAGTCCCGTTGCATGCTGGAGTTGGCCTCGAGCGGGATCGATCTGCGGCGATGCGCCGTCTCCGACCTGGAGGCCGTGAGGGGAATCGGCCCCAAGACCGCCAGGTGCTTCCTCATGCACAGTCGCCGGGGCGTCAGGCACGCCGGCCTCGACACGCACATCCTCAAGCACATGAGGGCCAACGGTGTGGAGGTGCCCAAGTCCACCCCGTCCGGCAGGAGGTACCTTGAGCTCGAGGAGATTTTCCTGCAGATGGCCGACCGCTCCGGCAAGTCCGTTGCCGAGTTCGACCTTGAGATATGGAGGAAGTACAGCTCCTCCGCTCGGAAGAGATAGTCCAGCAGTGCGGGCGACCGTGTCCGCCGATTCAAGGGAATGGCACCCCCGCCCAGTTTCTTTTTAAATACTGCCGAAGTTTCTATATATCGGCGACGCTGGCGTCATCGGCGGGCGAGTCTAGAAGAGAGGGCTCGAACCCGCCCAAAAATGATACGGCATTCTCGGAACGGGGTTTTACAACATGGCAAACGAAATCAATTTTGGCGGCAAGACGCTCAAGAACGCGACACTGGACTCTTCTGTCACCGGCGGTGGTGGCGGATCTAGCCCGTACACAACCGGTTCCGGCACAAACAGCATCCAACCTGTCAACGGCAACAACACCGCCAGCGGCGACCTCAGCACCGTCGGCGGCGGCAGAGAAAACACCGCCAGCGGAACTTACAGCACCGTCAGCGGCGATCGTAACAACGCTAGCGGCTACGCCAGCACCGTCGGCGGAGGCGTGCTCAACACCGCCAGCGCCTATGTCAGCACCGTCAGCGGCGGCGTGCTCAACACCGCCAGCGGCGCCCGAAGCACCGTCAGCGGTGGCTGGAACAACCACGCTCAAAACGACTACGGCACCATCGGCGGCGGCATTTTTAACAGCGCCGGCTACAACAGCACCGTCAGCGGCGGCTACCAAGCCACCGCCAGCGGTGATTTTAGTTTTGTCGGCGGCGGCAGATTCAACACCGCCAGCGGCGGCGTCAGCACCGTCAGCGGCGGCTACCAAGCCACCGCCAGCGGTGATTTTAGTTTTGTCGGCGGCGGCAGATTCAACACCGCCAGCGGCCCCCGCAGCACCATCGGCGGCGGACAGAGCAACACCGCCAGCGCCTACTACAGCACCGTAGGCGGCGGCAGAAACAACACGGCAAGCGGCAACCGCAGCACTGTTGGCGGCGGCTTCAACAACACCGCCAGCGGCGAACGCAGCGTCATCGGCGGCGGTAGAAACAACACAGCCAGCAATTACATCAGCACCGTCGGCGGCGGCTATAGCAACACCGCCAGCGGCTACATCAGCACCGTCAGCGGCGGCAGGCTCAACACCGCCAACGGCAACTTCAGCACCGTCAGCGGCGGGCGAGACAACACCGCCAGCGGCGACCGCAGCACCGTCGGCGGCGGTATTGGCAACAACGCCAGCAACAACTACAGCACCATTAGCGGCGGCAAACAAAACACCGCCAGCAACAACTACAGCACCATTAGCGGAGGCGAGCAGAACACCGCTAATACGGACTTTGGTACGGTTGGCGGCGGCCAGCATAATACGGCAAGCGGGCTGTTTGGCAGTACTGTCGCTGGCGGCCAAGGCAACACCGCAAGCGGGTTTGGTGCATTTGTCGGCGGTGGTTTTACTAACGGAGCCAGCGGCTCTGCTGCCATCATCGGCGGCGGCTTAAGCAACACCGCCGGCGGCAACTACAGCACCGTATCCGGCGGCAGAAGCAACAGCGCCAGCAACACCTACAGCACCGTCGGCGGTGGTTCGCATAACAGTGCAAACGGTGTTGGTGCGTTTATCGGAGGTGGTTTTAACAACACTGTGGCCGATGGTTGTGGAAGCAGTGTTATCAGCGGAGGCTATGGCAACACTGTCAGTAATCACACGTCTATCATCGGCGGCGGCTTTGAAAACACCGCCAGCGGCATAAGTTGCACCGTCGTCGGCGGCGAGCAGAACACCGCCAGCGGCGACCGCAGCACCGTCGGCGGCGGCCGAAACAACACCGTCAGTGGCAACTACGGCACCGTAGGCGGCGGAAGGTACAACACCGCCACCGTCGGCGTGGGCGCAGGCTACGGCGACTCCACCGTAGGCGGCGGCCGCGGCAACACCGCTAGCGGCTACTACGGCTGTGCCACCGTCGCCGGAGGCAGGGTCAACACCGCGAGCGGCGACTACAGCACTATCGGCGGCGGCTTCAACAACACCGCAAGCGGGTACGGGAGTTTTGTCGGCGGCGGCGTGGGCAACACCGCAAGTGCATACATCAGCACCGTAGGCGGCGGCAAAGTTAATACCGCCAGCGGCAACCGCAGCACCGTCGGCGGCGGCAGGCTCAACACCGCGAGCGGCGACTACTCTTCAGTCCTTGGCGGCCACAACAACAACACCAACAATCAATCTAACGCCCACATTATCGGCTCCGGCATCACGGCTAACTCGCCAAACAAAACCTATGTTAATTCGCTAAAAATAGTAGATTCTAATGCTGGCATAACATTTTCGGACAACACAACTCAAACAACTGCTGGAGCGGCATCGTCGCACACGCACGGCAACATTACCAATGCCGGCGCTATTGGGAGTACCGCAAATCTCCCAGTCATTACGACCACTTCTGGTGTGCTTACAACCGGCGCGTTCGGTACAACTGCAAACACATTTTGTCAGGGCAATGATTCGCGGCTCTCGGACTCGCGGACCCCGACCGGCTCGGCTGGCGGCTCGCTCGCCGGGACGTACCCGAATCCGTCGATTGCCGCGTCGGGCGTTACTGCCGCCTCCTACGGCTCGGCCTCGTCTGTCGCCACGTTCACTGTCGGGTCGGACGGCAGGGTGACTTCCGCAGGCACGACGGCCATTGCAATATCAGCGGGTGCGGTCAGCGGTCTGGCGACCAGCGCCACAACTGATACGACCAACGCGTCGAACATTAGCAGCGGCACGTTAAACATTGCGCGATTGCCGGTTATTGTCGAGAAAGCAGTGAGCGTCGGCAACAGCGGGTCTGCTCTCACGCTGTCGCTCTCCAGTGGTTCAGTTCAAACCGTCACGCTGTCTGCCAGTTGCACATTCGCCATGCCCAGCGCGTCGGCTGGTGCGTCGCTCACCTTGTTCTTGACGCAAAACGGTTCGTTCACGGCGACATTCACCAGCGTCAAATGGGCTGGCGGAACGGCACCCACGATCACGACAGGCGCGGGCAAGATCGATATCTTGACGTTCGTGTCTGACGGGACTTATTGGTATGGCGCGGCCTCCCAGAATTTCAGTTGACCTATGCTTTCAGCAAGATTTTCATTCCTGAAAAAAACCATCTTGACACCAAAGGCGCCCACGGAAGTGGCCGGCGTCAGCGGAAACGCACAGATATCATTGTCTTGGTCTGCACCGAGCGACAACGGCGGAAGCGCAATAACGGACTATGTCGTACAGTACAGCTCTGACGGCGGCGCAACATGGATCACTTTCTCTGATGGCGTCTCTACAACGACTTCCGCAACGGTTACGGACCTGACGACTGGAACGAGTTATGTTTTTAGGGTGGCCGCCGTTAACTTTGCCGGAATCGGTTCTTACTCAACTCAAACCGGAGCAATAACACCGATCAGTGTTGGATACGCATACAATGTGATGAATTTAAACTACATAGGATCAATAAACAATAGCATTTATGGACTATATTATTACACATAAAGGAGAAAATTATGGCTAATGTTAATCTTAAAAGTCTCACAACGGTATTGGGCGAAAATGCCAGCATCGCCGACATCTCTACAAGTGCTGGGGCTATAGTGACTTGTAATAGCAATCAAGTGCTGAAAATAAATAGTCTTTACGTGAGCAATATTGATGGAACGAACAGCGCCAATATAACTGCCGATCTGCACAACGGCACCAGCGTATTATCATACTTGGTAAAAAACACCGTTGTTGGCGCTGGTGGGTCGATCAATATTATAACGGCAGGCTCGCCAGTGTACATAACAGAAGGTCAAAGCATAAGACTAACAGCAAGTGCCGCTGGTGATCTGAGCGGGTTTGTTAGCTATGAGAGGATCAGCTAATGAACAGAGCAGGCAAAAATTTTGTTTATCCAAAAGACCCAACACGAACCACCAACCTAGATGGCTTGTGGAACCTGAACGAGATCAACAACCATATAAATAACAATAAGTGGCCCGACTCTAATTTAAATATATCTAGGAACGAATATCATGTGGGGGCGGCTTATGTCAACTATTTGGCTCAGGGGTTAAAACCAAGATGCGACATTGGCGCCGCTTATTTGAATGTTGCTGTAAACTCTATAAATTCAGCAGACTTTACAGCCCCTTCGGCTCCATCAAATGTTGTTCCGTCTATTTTGGGGCTTTCAGGGAGCAAATATGTTTCTTTAGATTTCACCGCACCCAGTGGACCAATAACAAATTATTTGGCGCAGTTTTCGACCAATGGTGGTTCTACCTGGACATCTGTGAGCAAGCCCATATCAGCAGGAAAAATAGAACTTTTTGATCTAGCCATAAAGACATCATATGTGTTCAGAGTGGCAGCGGCCAACTATGCAGGCACCAGCAGTTATTCCAGTCAAAGTTCAAGCATAACAACTGGCAACAACTTCCCTTATGCTGTACTGGGACATCTTCGTGGTCAATTTACTGCCGGTGCAGATAGCGCACAAATGACAAATGGAAATTTATTGACATTTCCAATAA